>Ga0163111_10000465_pt1 | contig 24255 bp, 22 predicted proteins | sample CRUFie1St18metaG_FD_109645 | JGI IMG/M metagenome (GOLD analysis project Ga0163111, IMG submission 109645) | Marine microbial communities from the Costa Rica Dome - CRUD Field 142mm St18 metaG | ecosystem: Environmental > Aquatic > Marine > Oceanic > Photic zone | place: Costa Rica: the Eastern... | reverse complement strand
AGTTAAACGAAGAAAAGAAACAGTTAGAACAAAAAAGTGAAGCTGCGTATCAACAACAAACCAAATCAGATAAAGAAGTCGGACAAGAATATGACACACTATCAAGTGGAAATTTAATAGATTCAAATAAATTTATTCCTCATACTGGAAATATCTTTTACAATTTAAATTTAATAATAACAAAAATAAATCATAAAATGTATGATAGATTATTAGACGAATTACAAAAACCGGGGAGGGCAAGAATACAAATTAGTTATACTATTATCAACCTTATAAATATTCTTACTAATTTAAAGCGAACGCCATCACAAACAAACTTTTCTCTACCTTATCTTTATTTTTTAATAAACAAAATTGTAAAAATTTTTTATGAAGAAAGAGATGAAAAAAATAGTTATTATAAATTATTGAGTCAACAATCAACAGTTAATGATATAAATAACTCAGTGAAGTCAGTGAAGTCAGTGAACTCAGTGAAAGATAACTTTGAAATATATAACACTAATAAAGGTTATGTGAATGAACTTATAAACGCAGCAATAACATGGTTAGATGAATGGCGCAAACTGTTTGGCCCTCTGGAAGAAGAATATAAAAATATTTCTGAAAGCACAAATCTTATTACTGATAATACACCAAACGAATTATTCTTAATGGAAAAAAATGGAATAAAATCGTCATTACCAAATATAAACAGTATGATATATGATTTTCTTGATATAGTCGGCTCCTCTAATAGGACAATAAATGGTATTAATAATCCTAATACTTTTAATTTATATACTGCAATAGCATTATTATATTGGTTAGATAAAAAGACAGGTGGTAATAAAAACATTTTACCATTGGATAATGATTTATTAAATCAAGCAAGAACAGCTGGAGAAAAAATAGGAAAGGCAATAAATAGTAATACTACATTAGACACAAATTCGTTTCTAACACAAGGTAATGACCAACCAAGACCTGAATCGAAGAGAAAGAAAAGGAGAGGTGGAAAAATAACAAAAAAAATAAATAAAAATACATCACAAAATAAAAATAGCTTACATAATATAATAATGAATCATACTTTAAAAAAAAAATAAATATAAAAAAATATTTATTGTTAATATGATATAAATATTTTTTGATTTAACTTAAATTGGGACGTTCTATGTTATAAAACATAGGCGCGGGCATTATAACAGAGTTTGGTCTTTCAAACCATTCTTTAAATAAGATAGTGTTATATGATGGCTGTACGGTTTCCTTTGGAGTTACTAAATTAGTAGAACCAATTCCTTTTAAGCAAGATTCTACATCAATTGAATTTTTAGAAAAGGTATCTCTCGACATATGACTTGGAATATATCCAATTGCTGGTATATGCTCATCTATTGGCTTTCCGTATTGTGAATTTAAATATAAATTATTATCCATAATTTTATTATTTAATTCTTGTTGTATTTTATATTCATTTCGCATATTTTTATTTCTAGTAGATGTCATAATTAATATATTATATATAATATATAAATTTATTATATAATATGATTTTTAATATCTTTAAAATTATAATTTTCATTTAATGAAAAATAACATAATTCTCTATGAAAAATATAAAAATAATCATATGAAAATAAAATTTGCAAATAAATAAAGTTTTCTAAATTTTTAATATTATAATTAATAAATTTAAGTTGTGGGTGTTTTTTTTCTAATAATAAAAAAATTTCTTTTAGATATTTATTATCTCTCAATATGTTGTAAATATTTTCCATTTTTTTTTGTAAAATATCTTCATTATAATTATTTATATTAAATGCTTGTAATAATTGCAATTTATAACATATATTAGAATCTTCAATATCTTCAAATTGTTTATATGTAGAAATAAAATTTGTATTATAATTATTTTCCATTAATTTAATAATTATAATATTTTTAAATTAATTTAACCAATACTTTTATTATAATATAAATCAATTACGTGCCATTTCTCTTGCAGACAAACCACCGCGTTTCCAACCGGTCATTGCGTCATCTTCTATCATATATTTGCTATTATTAACATAATTTTGAAGTGATTCTATCATAGGGTAATCATTGGAATCAACAAAACTATTTTCCATAACATTATTAACAGTTTTTTTATTAATGAAATTTTCTCCCTGTTTAAGTCTTAATTCTATTTCAGGATCACCAAGTCCTTTTCCTAAATATGGAACGGTAATAAATTGTCTAGGTGCCAATCTAATTTTACAGGGGGGTTTACTTAATGTAGTAAATTTTAATTCATTATTGGTATCAATTGTACATCCTTTAATGCCACCTTCATGTGATCCTTTGTAAAATACATTTGGTTGTTGTGTTGCAAAATTAATGGCATTATCCATAGGGCAATGAGGATAATAATTTTCTAATCTATAATTGGCATTATTAATATTTTGAATATTTTTTTGAGTTTCTATCGATTGATCATATTCTAATCTAGACATTGAATCAAATAAATATGGATATGTAGATGTCATATATAATATTATTTAATATAATATTTTTATATTAAATAATATTTTTATAATAATTAAAAAATTTACATTCTATGAAAATCATAGTTGTTATTTGTGCATTCGTTTTTATTTCCATCTTTACATGATGCCATATTTCCATAACAAAATTCTGCAAATTCTTTTTGATTATTTGGTATAGTAGTGTTAGGATTGGTATAAAAGTGTCTCATAGAATTTTCAAATTCTATTTTATCTCCTAAATCATTAAATAATCTCTCATCTATTTTATCATCTTTAAAATTTTTTTTAACAAAATCTTTGGTAGAATTATTAATTAAATCTTTTACTTTATCGTTGTATGCTGGTGCTCCTTGATTTCTTTGTGGATTATCGTTAATTTCAGGTAACATAATGTTCATTAATGGATTATTAGATTCTGGATTAGTAAAATGATGTTTATATTTATCATACATATCATTATTGCTAAATTCTTCTTTATTTTTTTCTTGTTTGTTTAAATAATAAAAAACAATTATAATAAAAAAAAGAATAATAACTGAAAAGAATATGATTTTATAATCTCTCGATATAAATAAAACTAAAATGGTTAAATAAATAATAAGACGCGAAACAGCATTAAATTTTTCAGTTCTTGTCATATTATTTTTTGGATAAATTTCAAATAATTTTTTATCATTAAATAAAATATGTGGATCATTAATCCAAAATTCCATATTATTATCTGATTTTGTATCACGAAGTGTATCTTTTAAATAATCATTTATATTTTTTAATTTATTATTTAAATCCATTTATATATATAATCATAATTATTTTTAAACACAAACAATATTTTTTATTAAAAAATTAATTTTTATTAATCTCTCAATCTCTCAAAATATCAATTTTTTAAAAGTATATTTTATTCTAAATATTTTATATTAATTCATAAATTGTTTGAAGATACTTATTTAAATTGGGCGGATTTAATTTATTATAATCTATTAATAAATTTGTATTTCCATATGTTTGAGGTTGTAGGCTATTAACGTTTATAGGATAACACCAATGAGATGTAGTTCTTAATTCATTGAAATATTTAAGTCGTTTTTCTCTTTGTGATTTACTATTTTTTTCATTATTTTTTGGTAAATAAGAAACATATTGGACTAATCTCTCTTCAGAATTAGATTCGCCATAACAATTTTGATGAAAAGTTCTAGAGTCCCATAATACAAGATCACCTGGATTAACAATTATTTTTTTTTTAGAATCTTTAATACTATTTAAAAAGTCATGATCTATAAGATTCCAATTTTTAGAATGAGAGATATTTCTATCTTTAAAATATTTTTCATGTATTAGATGACTTTTTTCATATACAATTAGAGTTCTTTCTTCGTTTTTAGTTAGACCTACAAATCCTTGAAAACATATTTCATCTTTATATAATGGTGCTTGGTCGGTATGTGTCCATATATTATCTTTTTTATTACATTCTTTTGGAATATAACAAGAACCATCAAAAGAAACAACTAATTCATTTGTTTTCCAAATATGTTTAAATATTTCAATAATTTTTGGTCTTGTTCTAATAAACCATGCATGTTCTTGATGTCCAATTTGATGAAATTTAAAAATACCATGCGGATCTGCTATTTTATGAAAATTATCTATATTAGGAATACTTGATTTCCATTTGAAAAATAATTCCTTTGCTTCCTTAACTTCATCATCAGTTAATATATTTGGAATTACTACATATCCATTTTCTCGCAATTTTTTAATATATAATTCTATAATTAATGATTCTAACACTTGAATACGTTTTTCTAAATCATTTTGCATTATATGTAATTATTTTTTAAATATAATGCTTAAATTATTTTTTGTAGTAATCAATTTTTAAATATTATACATATTTAATACAATTTTTTTCATTATTATTTATACATTTATTAAAATTTATATAATAATTTTCGATTGAATGGTCTGATATATTATTATAATTAATAATGGAATTGTTATCTTTATATGATATAACATTTACATAATCTAATAAATTATTATTACTAACATTTATATAATTTCCACAATGACAATAATGAATATATGGTATAGCAGTTACTATATCTTTTTGATTAACAATTCTATAATGATTTATATTTTCTTTATTATTAAATGTAGTTGCCCAGCTTTTATCACCTACACGTGGACTTGCAAAACTGATTATATTTATTTTGTTAGGTATATCATAAGATAAAAAATATCCAAATAATGTTGCTAATGCTGCACCTAAACTATGGCCTGTAATATTCAAATTATAATTTTTATATGTAGTTAATAAAGATTCAATAGAAACAAATAATTGATCATATAAATTATTTTTATATAACAACCTATAAAACCCTCCATGAACATACATATTTTCATTAATTTTTGTTTTGCAAATTAAAAAATTATATAGCCAATCAATTAATTCATCAGATCCTCTAAATACAACATTTATTCTTTTTTCTTTATGATTTAAAGTTATACCGACCTGAACACCATTATGATCTATAAATTTAACAAGTTCATAACTTTCGGATTGTTTCAATAAATTAAGTAATATTTCTTTTCGCAAGGTTGAAATATTAATACAACTAATATCCAATGATTTTATATCGTAATAATTGTTATTTTTTTTAAATTTTAATTCTTTATTACAATCATAAATTAAACATGATATTCCTAACATATCATTTATCAATGAATAACTAATATCTATATGATTAGTCATGTAATTTGTATATATATAAATAAAATATACTTTTAAAAAAATGATATTTTGAGAGATTGAGAGATTAATAAAAAATAAATTTATTTTTTATTTTTTTTTTTATTATTTCTTTTAGGTTTATTTGTGGGTTTTTTTTCAGGATTTTGTTGTTTTATTATATCATTTATGAAATTGTTATTTTCTAACATTTCTGATTGTAATACTTCTAAATTTTTATTAATATTTTGCAAATTATCTTTTTCTTGATGATTATTAGAAGAAGAAGAAGAAGAATCTTTGTTTTTTTCTAATTTTTCTTTCATGCGTTCTTTCATTTTAGACATTTTAACATTTTGATTCATCATATTTTCAAATGCATTTTTATTTATTTTGCCATTTTTTGGCATCATTTTGTCCAAGTTCATACTTTTAAATAAATCAGTAAAATTATTCATTCCAGGCATATTTGTCATATTTTTTAATAAATCAGTGGCTTCTTCTAATAACTCACTTTCTTTAATACTACCATCCTTCATTTTATTATCTATTTTTTTACCAATATTATTTACTAATCCCATTAATTTATCGGGACTTTTAAACATTGTTTTAAAAACATCATCCATATTTTTAACATTATCAAAATCAATATCCAATTCATTAGCAGTTTCTTCGGCTAATTCTTTAGCTAAATTACCTATTTTACCATTAATTAAATTATTAATATGATCATGTATATTATTAAAATCTGGTAAATTATTGAATTTATTATTACTATTATCATATGAATTATTATTTTTATAGTTATTTTTAAAAAAAGTATTAAATAAGTTAGAAATATCCAAATTTGACATATCCAAATTTGACATATCCAAATCTGACATATTTATATTTGAAATATCCAAGTTTGATAAATCAAGACTATTGAAAATATTAGTAAAAATATCATTAATATTATTAGATAAATCTATATTAGATAAATCTATATTAGATAAATCTATATTAGATAAATCTATATTCTTGAATATATTTGAAAAAGTATCAGAAAAGTTATTATCATTAGTATCATTATTATCATTAGTGTTATTATTATTTTCATTGTTAAATATGTTTTGTATATCATTTAAAGTAGATTCTAATTTTTTTTTTAATTCATCTGGATTAATTGCTTCAAATAATTTTTCAGTATCGCCAAAACTATGTTTATCTTTAATTGAAGTTATAATAGTAAATAATATTAATTGAATATATTTCCATAATGTTTGTTTTGTGGAACTAGAAGTATTATCATCAAAATATAATTCTGAAAAATTTATGTTAGGCAATAAATACAACTGTTCTTTAAAAATTTCTTCATTTTCATACAAAATATCAAAAAATTTATTAGGGAAAATTTTAACACAAAATTCAAATAAACTTGTACTATAATTAAAAAATTCTATATTTTTAAAACTATCTACAGTAATTTCATCATTATAATTATAAAAATAATTATAAACTTCATCATTTATTATATTTTCATGAATTTTATCATGAAATGTTTCATCTAATGCATGTAATAAATCTTTTATATTTTTAATAAATTCTAACATTATAGTAATTTCAGCAATTTCTCTATCACTTATTGATTCTTTATTATCCATTTAATAAAAAATATATTCAAATTATATTTAATATATTTTTTTCAAAAAGTTTAATTTCTTATATTTTTCTACTATCCTCATACTGTTTATAATTTTCTTCATTTACCTTATCAGGGACATAATCATCGGGTGGAGTTATAATTCTTTCATCATTTTGTATTGTCGAATAATTATATAATTGTCTTAAACCACCATCACCTTTTGCGGATAATTCATCACTATTTTGATTTAAAAAACTATAATTATCAGAATTAATATCCGAAACTGTATTAGATAGAGCAAATGCATTTGGTTCTCCATTAAAATTTGTTGAAATTTGTTCATTAACTTCTTCTATTGGATTTAAATAGTCTAATATATTATTACCGAAAACAGTTTTAAAATCTTCATTTAATAATAATAATGCCGGAACAGCTGTAATTGTATTTGGTAATATAATCTTATCATTATTTTCTAATATTAAATATGTTTTTCCATTTTCTTGAAATCTTTTATCAATGCAAATAAAATGAATCTGTGATTTAATAATACTTTTTGAAATTTTATTTAAAATTCTTGCTGAATTTTCACAAAAATTACTGTAATATAATATTTTACTCATGTATATATTTTTTAACTAAATATATATTAAAATACTAACTAAAATAAATATTAAATATAAAATTGAAAAATTGTTTTAAAAAAATAATAACTATATTTATTAAATATAAAATGATTAATACAAAATTGTCTCAAGCAAAAATAATTAATTTAGAAGAAGATAATAATGTTTTAAATTTTACTATAGAAAATGTTAATGTAAGCTATGTAAATGCCTTACGTCGTATTATCCTTGCTAATGTTCCAATTATTGTTTTTAAGACCTATCCATATAAAGAAAATCAAGTTTCTATCGAGATTAATAAAACTAGATTAAATAATGAATTAATTAAACAAAGAATGAGTTGTATCCCAATCCACATAGATGATATTGAAAATTTTTCATATCAAGATTATGTTATTGAATTACATAAAAAAAATGAAACAAATGAAACCATTTATGCTACAACACAAGATTTTAAAATCAAAAATATTAAATTAAATAAATATTTAAATAATAGTGATGTTATTAAAATCTTTCCACCTAATAGTTTAACCGGTGATTATATTGATATTGCAAGATTGAGATCTAAAATTGGCGATAATAATGATTGTGAAGAATTAAAATTAACAGCCAAATTATCAATTGGTACTGCAGAAGAAGATGGCGCATTTAATATTGTTAGTATGGCAACATTTGGTAATACTTTAGATCCAGCCGAAATTAAAAAACAATGGGAAATTAAAGAATCCGAATTAAAAGAAACAAATAATACAGATGAAATACAACAATTAAAAAAAGATTGGCTATTAATTGATGGAAAAAAATATTTTATTAAGGATAGTTTTGACTTTAAATTACAATCAATTGGTATTTATAAAAACATTAAAATTATTGATTTATCATGTAAAATTTTAATTAAAAAATTATTTATGGTATTAGAAGATTTAAAAAATGATCTAACCTTAATAAACGAAATTCCAGATAGTTTAGAAAATTGTTTTCATATAACAATTAAAAATGAAGATTATACTGTTGGAAAAATAATTGAAAATTATTTATATAAAGTATATTTTATTGAAAAGAAAGAAATCAATTATATTTCATTCTTAAAAAAACATCCACATGATATAGATAGTATTATTAAAATTAGTTATAAATCTATTACTAATAAAGAAGATATTATTAGTCAAATGGAACATTGTATTAATTATTCTATTTCTATTGTAAATTCCATTCAAGAATATTTTATTTCATAAATTACTATATATAATATATTTTTTATATTAACAATATATTATAATTATTTAATAATTATTATACCTGCATCTCTTCATCATTTTCACTTTCAATATTTTTATTATAGTCTTCATAATTTATTACAAACATTTGTTGTGCCGGATGTAACCCATTTATATAATCAATTACAACTTTTTTATCTACTTTCATATTATTTACCGCTAATTCATTCTTATATTTTTCATGAAGTTTATATAAATGATTTTTGTATTGAAATTCATACTCCTTTAATGGTTTTACCTTCTTAATAAAACATTCAATATATTTCATATATAAATTATTTGTATAATAAAACATCTTTGTCTTAAATTCTTTAAAATCATTTATGTGTTCCGGATAATAGAAAAGAAATTCTTTTATCTTATTTTCTTTCTTAAGACATAAATAGTGATATTGTAATTTTGGTTGATTTCCACGTAATTTTCTCACCATTTCATAATTTTTATTTCTAATTTTTGTACGATCTCCATTTTTATTATAAATCATTGCACCCACACAATAAAATGGTACACCATCATTTTCATAATAACTTTTTACTTCATCATACGAATTAATTGCATATTTACATACTAAATTAATACCCGTATTTAAAAATATATATGGTGGAGTATTAGAAAAATCAAAAGTATTTATTTCAGTTATTTTATATTTTAAATCAGATATGTGACTGATTTCATAAATTTTAATTAAAAATATTTTTGGATACTCATTTGGAGTTACAATTCTATTTTCAGGATGTTGCATAATAAAAGTATAACTATATGTGCGTGGTAAACTATTTATATTAAAATTATTAAAATTACATGTCTCAAAAAACATATCTCTAAATGTTTTTTTTATCTGCATATTCGGATTATTAAAAAACATGATATTTCCACCAACTGTTGATTTTGTTGTAATTTCCCAATCATTATTTGTTGTATCATAAAATAAATTTATCATTGTACCATCTATAAAATCTTCTACCCAACATTCAGAAACATCTCTATGTTTATCAATAAATGAATCATAATCAACCGATTTAGGCGGACTAAACGCACATAATTTATCTCCTTTGAAAAAAACAGATCTAAATTTCGATAATTCCACAAATTTATTATTATCATTTTCTTTGTAATAAATTAATTTCTCTTTACTGTATTTAATTATTTTATAATCAACATTATTAAAATTATACTTTTTTTCTGTATAATCTTCATTATTTGTAAAATTATAAATATTATTTACATCTAAAACGTATGTAATATTACTATTCATCGTTAATATTATTTATAAAAATATCTTTAACTTACTTTATTTATATTTTTAAAATACATTTAATAATTTTATTATAATTATAGTATAAATATAGTATAATGAGTAGTTATCAAAAAATTAATTTACAATTAGGAGATATAATACAAATAGAAGCTCCATTAAATTCTAACTATGACCAAAATATATATTTTATAAATTATATTGATAAAACTAAAATTAAATTAATATCCGATCAAAATGAATTTACATTATTAATAAATGAAGACGGAAATTTTTTAGAAGAAAGTATAGAAAATATTATTTTATTACATAGAAATGATTCACCTAGTTATGTTAAACAAAATAATTTACAATTGAATCAAAACATATCTATTTATTTTAATCATCCATCCCCTTTTATAATTAATGGTATTATTACTAATATTGAGCAAGATATGATAGAAGTTACCATTAATAAAACAAATGAAATTATTTATATCGATTTTGCATTTACAGGTATACCCGAAAATCTTAATATTGAAAAAATATTAATTAAACAAAATACAACAGATATAGAAAATATACAACATGATGAATCTATTCAACAAAATGATTCTCCATCACTAACATATAATACAGAATCTAAAACAGAAACTCTTAATGATATAGATGATGACGTTAATTTTAATAAACAAGAAAAAATAGTATTTGATGAAATAGATATAGCCGAAGAATTAGAAGATATCAATTATAATGTTAATGTTTCTGAAAGTGAGAAACGATATTCTCTTGATGATCAAATTCATGATTATTTAAATCATAAAATAAATCTATTAAAAAATCAAGATAAAACACAGGAAAATTATGAAAAAATTAATAAAGAAATTAATAGATTTATTGAATTACGTGAATTATATTCTGAAAATGATGCCAATAATAATTATAATTTACCAACCTTAAATAATCAATTTCACAAACCATTAAAAAATACAATATTAAATTTAAATAAACAAATTCATTGGATTTTACCTGTTATATCTAATAACAAAATAATTTTAGAAAATTCAGATGAATCATTATCCAATGAAAATGAAAATGAATATTTAATAAAAAATAAAAATTCATCATTTATTAATACATTAAAATTATGTAATGAAAAATGGATTAAAAACAATTCAAAAGAAAAGGTTAATGATTATAAAAAATATATTAATGAATTATATGAATTATTTGATACAAATGTAGTATATGATTCAAATACTTCTAATGTTAATACGCGATTAACTGTTATAAATAATAATAATGATAATTTTTACAGCTATTCCATTCAAAATAATATGTTGAAAAAAAATAGATTTTTAACTGATATATATTCAAATGGTTTAAATATGTTAGAAATAGATTATCAAAATGGTAAAAAAAAACTAAATAAAACAAAATTAACTAGTGATGATAATATATCAATTAAATCTTTTATAACTATGCCATTTCCAATCATAAATTACTCAAAATTAAATAATGATTATACTAATTTACTTAATAAAATGAACTTCAATGACAATAATTTATATTATTTTCAATTATTAACAGAAAATACAAGCATAAATGAATATATTCTTGATGAAAAATCAGTAAAATTATTTAAAAATAGTGATAAAAATATTCATAATGATGAAATTTTTAATAAAATTAATAATTTTCAATATGATAAATTAAATGACACGAATGAAAACTATCAAGAAAATATTAATGATTTATTAGATTCATTTTTACCCAGCAATAATAGTTATATCACAAATGTTTTTAAAAATGAAAATATCTATAATCTATCACAATTATTAGATTTATTATATTGTGCTGATATAGATTATTATAATATTCATCAAGAAAATTATAACATTATTTTAAAAGAATTAGATAAAAAAAGCGACGAATATAAATTAAATTTTATTAAAAATAATAAACAATTAGATGAAATAATAGAAATCGCCAATCAAGATATTAAATTTGATAATATAGCATATTCATTTAACCTATTAAATAAAGAATTAAAGGCTGATATTTTTAAATATTATAAATTAGATGAATCTATTTTTATTAATAATGAAGAACTATTAACTAGAATAATATCTATTGATAATGCAGATTTCTTATCCGCATCTTTAAATAAATCGGTTATAGATTTAACTGTATCTAGTTTATTAGATTCTTTTATTAAACAACAAGAAAGATTGGCCAAAAAAGAAAAAAAATTAAATGAATCAGATGATAATAACACATGTGAGAAATTTATATTAAGTAAAAAATATAATTCAATCGATGAAATCAATTTGGATAATAATAAAAGTATATATTTTGATTCTATATATGATAAAACATTATATAGTTTAATAAATGATTATGAAGAAGAAAAAAAAACCATGGATCGTGAGAATTTTAAATCTTATTTAATAAATGAAATTAAAGAAAAATTAAATATTACAGATCAACAGGCACAACGCGAAGCCATCGCTATAATTGAAGAAAAAAGAGAAATTATAGATGGTGATTTTGCATTATTAATAAATAAAGAAGATAACAAAAATTATATATATGTAAGAGAAAAAGATGCATGGGTCATTTCTGAAAAATTTAAAGATAATTTTTATATTGATTCAAATAAAATATTTTGCGATATTAATAAAAAATGTATATCAAAAGACGAAAAATGTTATTCATTAGATATGGTAACAAATAAATTAGATAAACATAATATAGATGAAATATTAAAAAGTTTTAATTTAAAATATGATATTAGTATTGAAGAAATAAAAGGTAAAGTACAAAATCAATATGATGTTGCGAAAACATTATTAGAAAAAAAACATTTAATATATAATACTAAAATAATCGATAATGTTTTATTAAAATTTAATATTGTAGATACTACTGGAGAATACGATATTCCCAATGAAAAATTAAGAGATAGAATATTAGCATATCCAGATCAAATAAAAAAAAATTATTATATTAGAATATTTGCATTAAACTTTTTACGTTATTCAAATTCAGATGAAAATAAATATTGGTTATATTGTAAAGATACTGATAAAAAAATATTACCATTATTCTTTTTAAAATTGGCTAATGTATTTGATAATAAAGAAAAATATTTAATAGAATTGGATACAATATGTGCAGAACAAGGAACAATAAGTGATGATAATAGTTTCTGGGTTGATAAACATAGTGGATATATAATCAAACGGATAGAATTTAATAATGATGAAGGTTATGATGAAGCAGGATATAAATTAAATACTAAAGAATTATTACCTGAAGAATATACTTATAATTCTACAAATAAACCTTTATCAAAAGATACGCAATCAATATATGCAATAATTAAAACTATTGGCCAAATGATTGGATTAAATTTAAATAATTATAATGAATTAATAAATATGAATGTATTAAAATTATTAAAAAAAAATATGCCTGATAAAAAATCATATGACGATAAAATAAAAAAAATGTTGCAAAAAAGTGAACGAGCCAAAAATTTACCAAATTATGAAGATGCATATAATAATTTACTTTTAATGTATACAATTTCATATATTTGTGTATTTATTCAAACATCTGTTCCGTCTTTTACAACAAAAAAAACATTTCCCGGTTGTATTAAATCATTTGATGGTTTTCCATTAAATGGAACTGAAGATAAAACGTTTATTATGTATATTGCATGTATAGTAAATAAAATAAAATCATCAATTAAACCATGGAATACTATACAAAAAATATCTGAAATCAATATTGTTAAAAAAATAGAAATAGTTATTAAAGATAATATTTTGACTGATAAATTTTTTACTGATTTAATTAATAAAAAAATACACTATTTAAAAAATAATCCAAATGAAGAAATTGACTCAAAAATTTCAGTTAATAATTGGTTTACATTTATGCCACCTTTAAATGAAATAAAAATTAAAGATCATCATTTAATACCAATTGATAAAAATTTTACAGATAATATGATTGATGGATTTAAAAAATCAGATAAAACTATTGTTACCGATTTAATTAATTCAAAAATATCAAATTATACAAATAAGATTATTAATTCAATACAAAATGTTGTAAAAAAGAAAACACCTATTTTGCAAACTTCAAATGGTGAACCATTTATTGAAAATTCTTGTTGTAATTCATTAAATAATACTATACAATATTTTATTGATGAAGATAAAAGTATCAATGAAAATAATATATTATTAAAAAATTATGTAGAAATAATAAATGATATAGCTTTATTAGAAAAGTCTTCCATCTTATATCATAATGAAAATACTAAAATAATTATTCCAAAAATATCAAATGATTATGATGAAAAAATAATATATAAATCATTTATACATTTTTGTAATTTTAATAATAATTTACCTATAGATGATAATTTAAAAAGCATCACTAATAATAAACCTACAAATATTAATTACAATCAAAATATTGAAGAAGTTATAGAAGATATAAAATCACAAGGAAAAAATTTTAGTAGAACTAATTTTTACGATTTATTACATAATATTAATAATAAAAACATATTAAAAATTAACTATAATGATTTGGTTTTGAATAATATTGAAAATTTACGACTCATTATTGAAGATTATAATAAAAATAAATTAATTGAATCATATGATGAAAAATTTATAGATAAATTTTATAGCTTAATAGATACCTATGATTTTATTAAATTTAAAAATGATGATACAAAAGATATAAAAAATTATTTATTTAAAATTAATAATTTAATACATAGCAATATTATAACAAAAATAAAATCATTTGAATTTGTAACTAGAAATGATTTACAATTATTTGAAAAATATATAGAATTTAATTTTGAACCTGAAAATTTATATTTATTTAAAAATTATTTAATTAATTTTATTGAAATTTTCCCAAATATTATAATAAATAAATCCATTAATAATGATAAAATACCACAACATTGGAAATTATCTGAAATCCATAATAATGATATAAAAAATATTGTTAAAATGTATTTTGACCCATATCTTAATTTTAATAACACAACTACATTTAATATTATCTCTAATCATATTAAAAATAAATTTAATATTTTATTAAAATTATCAAATCATTTAATGTTTTATAATAAAATAGATACAGTTGATGGTAATATTATCGAAAATATTTTCGATAAAGATTTATTGAATTTAATATATAAAAATTTCTATTTATCAATATTTAATGAATATCTTATTATTTTAGAAAATAATGATTTTGAATTATCTATTATTACCAATGATCCAAATTATGATAAAAATGAAACATACGAAGAAATATTTAAATATATTTCTAATTTTTTAACAACATTAACTAATCATCATAAATTAATAAATGTAAATTATAAAAAAGTTAAAAATAATATTTTATTTGCAAAAGAAAAGGAAAAAGATTTAATTACTGATTTTCTAAAAAATTTATCAGACGAGTCAAGAGAGATTGAAAATATATTTAAAAATAATAAATTAGAAAAATGGAATAAAGGTATGCAAAAAGGAATTACGCAATATGTTAAAGCTAACTATGACAATGAGCGAGAAGAATTAGATAAACAAGCTTTATTAGAAAAAAAAATAAATAAAAAAGATGTAGTTACTGATATGAACAGAGAAATATATATGATGGATATAGAAGAAGAAGAAAATATACAACAACAAATAAATGATGAAGAAAATGATATGAGTCATATTCCTGACGATGATGAGTATGAATCTGAAACAGAAGATTATTAAATTACTATCAAAAATAATATTTAAAAAGAATATAAAAAAAAAGTTATAAAAATAAATATAATGAAACTTCAATTTCTACTATTTGCATTTATCTCTCAAATTTCGGCATTCTTAAACGTAAATCCGGGCGTAAAAACATTTTCTTATTATGGGTCTACTGCTCCTCTAAAAAATTTTGATCCATTAAATATTCTACGAGGTAAATCCGAAAATAAAATTAAATTTGTTCGTGAAGCAGAACTTCAACATGGACGTGTTGCAATGCTTGCGACTACTGCTATTCCTATTATTGAAAAATTAGATGGTGATGATTCTCTACTTGGCATTAATTATCTTAGTTCTTTAGATATGAATCATCAGCTACCTTTCTGGCTTACGGTTGCGTCTTATGAAGTTACCAGAATGAATAGGGGTTGGCTAAATCCTTTTACAACAAATACTACTTTTAATTTAAAAACAGAATATCAGCCGGGCAATTTAGGAAATTACGATCCGCAATCTATCAGTGAAGATAGATATAATAAAGAACTAAATAATGGTAGACTAGCCATGATTGCGTTTTTTGGAATTCTTGCACAAGAACTGATTGCGGGGCAACATACTTTCTAAATAAAAATAAAATAAAATAAAATAAAAATTAATATTATATTTTTTTATATAATATTAATAAAATGATTAAAAAAACAATAAAAAGTAATATATTACTTTTCACGGTTATTTGTTACCTATCTTTATTTGCATGTATAGTCTATTTAAAGCCAAAAACTATTTTTGATAATGATGGAACTCCATTACATTTTGGACTAGGTTATACAAAAAAAACGATAACACCTATTTGGTTAATAGTTATTTTTATAGCCATAATATCTTATTTATTTATTTTATTTTATATTAATCATGATAGATTTATTCTATAACTTCATAAAATAAATTATCTTATTTATATATTTTATTTTATATTAATCACAATAGATTTATTCTATTACTTCATAATATAAATATTTTAATTCAACAGTAGTTTTATATGTCTCGGGAACGTCAGGATCGCCAGTATATTTATAACTAATTTTATTAGCTTCATTAACTGGTATTGCTATATAATTACCTTCTTCTAATTCTAAACCACTCATTGAATATTTTGACATATCATGACTTGTTAATGATACTGTACCTCCCCAATTTACCTTATCTCCCTGTGATGTTGATATATATGGCATTGCCGCATTGTTTACATCATCTTTCTTATTAAATCGTTCTTCAAAGCTGTCAGAATCTGAAATGCTATCAACTTGGATAAATATATAATTATTTCCATTTGCTGTTTTTTTAAGATTTAAATTATTTTCATGAGGCTCTGATCCGTTATTAATCTGTGTGTCTTCTTGAATCTTTTGGAAAACGCCATTACTATCTTTAAATTCAGGTGCCATTAATCTCCATTTACTACCTGTTTTAGATATTGCTTCTGAATATAAATTATCAATAGATCTATTTAGTTTTTCTCTTGATTTTTGACATTCTATATCTAATAAAATATTATAACTAATAGATGAAACTACTGTTCCTGCTAGAATATACCATATACCTTTACCAATTGTATGCTTTATTTTTATCATTTTTCTGAGGTAAATTTCAAAATCTTTTAAACTTACATTTGAAGCTTCTAATGATGCGGCACTTTTAAGTGCATCTGATTTTTGTAGTTGTTTAAAACTTTCATCAAATCCAGTACCATCTGATGGAAATTCATTTATAAACATTGATGTATTTTTATTTAAAAATTCAATCGCAGTTGCTAAATTTTTATTTCCCTGTGTTGTATCAGAACTTTCTGTATTATGCTTATCTACATCATTTGCACTTTTTAAATATTTTTTAAATTCACTTTCTACACCTAAAAAATTTATGATTAAATAACCAATAGTATTTGAAAATGGTCTTACCCATCCTGGAAAAAGTTCTAATAAAAAAAATATTGTTCCAAAAACAATTACCCATGGTATAAATGTTATGGTTGCAACCTTTTTATATGGAATAATATAATTATCATCATCTGGTCCACATAAATTTTTAATTGTTGACATATTTATGAAATATAAACCTAATACTAATAATAATACAAAAATTAAATTAATAGCAATTCCAGTTGAACCTGACGCAACTGATGTATATATTAATATTGTAGTAATTATCATGTAAAAAATTGATAATACAAAAAAATAATACATTGCACTTACTGGTGTGGGTGTTTTAGATTTTTCTTGATCGGCTTTATCTACTTTTTCTTTCAATCTTTCATTTTTTTCATCAATTTGTCCCATAATGTCAAAATTTTCAATGAATGAATCATCACTGCTATTGGTATAATTTGACATATATAGTTTGCTCATTATATTTATGTTTATAAAATATAATTTATAAAGTAACAATATTTTATAAATTATATTATATACCATGAATAAGGAAAATTATATTCTTAATTTTATTAGTAGTAATAATGAGAAAGCAACACAGATTATGCCAAAATTAGTATCTAATAATTTAAAAAATTATTTAGTTAATAAATTACAAGAATGCAACTATAAAAAAATTAAAAACAATAATCTATACTTTAATATATTTTTTTTTATTATTTTTATTTTCATATTCGGTTCTATTTTAATTTTTAAATTTAAAGGTTTAAAAGATAAAAACTTACATTACAAAAAACAAATTAGAGATAAAGAATATATAATGTCTAAATTAATTTTTTATAATAAACAAAATTTAGAAAATAAAAATCGCTCAAATAATAATTTAATAAATAATTTACCTGATATTAATAATTATCCTGAAGCGTCTTTATTACATAGAAAAATATATTTCTAATTTATATGTATAAATGGAGTTAAATAATTATAAAGATTCTAAAGAATATATTCAATATTTAGAAGATTTAAATAAATATTATCAAGCAAAAAGTAATTATGAAGTCTATAAAAATAAAATTAAAGCACCTATATTAAAACAAAATTTAACAGAAACTGAAAAAAAAAAAGAATTTTCTAAACTTAATTTTAAATGTATTAATTGTAAAAAACAAGGTGGAACTATCTTTAATGAAAATAAAGATACATTACATATGATATGTGGAAATATTTCAAGTCCATGCAATTTAAATTTAAAGATTATGAAAAAAAATTATATAAATTTAAGAGATGAAATACTTACTATTAAAAAATTAATTTATAATACTAAAAAAAAAATTCTTACAATTAAACTTAATGTATTATTTAATTATATTACTGAAGATAAAGCTTTAGAATTATTTAATGAAGAATCAACAAAATTAAATACTTATCAAGAACAATATTATATATATAATGAAAAATATAATGAAATTGTAACTAATGAATCTATTGATGATGAACTAACTCAAAAACAAAATATAATTAATGATATTAATGAATTTTTTACTTTATTTAAACAAACAAATGATACAAAATATATAAATGATGCACATTCGTTATACATAAATGAATTAATTAAAATTAACAATGAAATTTTTAAAAAAAAATATAAAAAATTTTATATTGAAACAAATGATGATAAAATAAAAACAGTATTTCAAAATTTTAATGAAAATGATTTAATTTTTTTAAATAAAAATAATTAAAATATATTAATTTTATATATATGATTAATATTTTTAAAATATTAGATTTCAAAATATTTTTATTATCTTTTATTTTAGGTATTGTATTTATTTATCTTAAGAATGAAAAAAAACACATTATTGTATACCCCACGCCATACAATAAAAATAAATTTCAATTTGTAGATAAAGCAGAAAATTGTTTTACATATGAATTTGAAGCCACAAAATGTCCAACTGATTCAAATAAAATAAAAAAAATACCTGTTATATAAAAATATTATATAATACTATATTAATACTATTATGGCAGGTATTAAAAATGTAATTAATAATTTATTTTATACTAAAATAGGAAAAATTATTGTTTCCATTATTGTCGGGTTAGGTTTAGCAAGCATTTTTAGACAAATATGTTCAGGTAAAGATTGTTATGATTTTATTGGTCCAAAACATTCAGAACTTAAAGATCAAATTTTTTCATACGATTCAAATAATGATAAATGTTTCAAACTAAAAGAAGTGAGTGGTCATTGTTTGAAAAATAAAAAACAAATAACATTTAAATAAATACATATTTTGCGTTATTATTTAAATTATTATTTATAACTATTTAAATAATGGAATCCAATGGAGTAACTACTTTATCTGATTTACCTAATCCAAATCAAAATTCTGGATTGAATAATATTTCAATGAATACAAGTGAAATTAATAATATTAATCAAAATAATATTAATCAAAATAATCAACAAAATATGATTGAAACCAATACCAAAAATCATATTATTGATCAGCAAAATAATCAAAATAATTATAATGAATTAATTGGACAATTACAAAATGCCGCATCTAAAGGAAGTACTCAATTGCCATCTAAACATATTCCAATGGTTAATAATAATAATGACCCAACTGCAACAAATAATTATATACCACAATCTAATGCTGGAGATTATATACAAAATGAAATAAATCATAATGATATTATTCAAAAAGATAATCAAAAAACATCTGAACTATTATCATTCGAAAATTTATATAATGAAATTCAAATTCCAACAATTATTGGAATTGTATATTATATATTTCAATTACCATATTTTAAAAAATCATTATATAAAATATTGCCTATATTATTTAATAAGGATAGTAATTTGAATAATAAAGGTATCATGTTTAATGCTATTATTTTTAGTATTGTTTGTTATATATTAAATAAAAGCATAACCATTATTGCTAATCAATAAATTATATTTTTTTAATTTATTTAAGAACTAGATAAATTAAAAATACTTTTTTATATTTTATATTTTATATTTTATATTTTATATTTTATATTTTATATTTTATTTATTATTATATTTACATCATTTGCTAATTTATTTACTAATTCATCATTTTTATAGTCATTTATATAATTTATTTTACATATTCCAGACGAAACCATTAATTTCATACAATTAAAACATGGAAAATGTGTTATATATGCTTCACAGTCATTACAACTTACTCCTCTTTTTGCACAATCTGCTATTGTATTTTGTTCAGCATGTATTGTTGCTATATTATGATTATCTTTAATTATTTCTTCATGATTACATCCAGCTATATATCCATTGTATCCTTGAGCTATTATTCTATTATCTTTAACAAATAAACACCCAACATGTAATCTATTACATGAAGAACGTTTAGCTGTTAATTCTACTAAATCTTTGAAATATTCACCCCAAGATGGCCTAATATTATTATTCATTATATTTATTTTTACTTTTTATTTTTATTTTTATTTTTGTAAATAATATAAATATGTTTGGGATCAAAAAATATTACCCAAAATATTTCATAAATAGTAAATAGAATTCCTAAAATAAATAATAAATAATCTTTATATTTATAACTACAATATATTATAAATGGTCCAAAAAATAATATACCAAATAGTCTACCCGGTTGTTCAGAAATATTCATTAAATTATAAAATTATTTTAAATATTATATTTTAATTAGAAACTATGGAGTTGGTATAAAAGTCCAATCCAATTCATCGCATATTTTTTTCCATATTTGATCTTGCTCAATTCTTTTCTCTCTATCTTTCAACATTGGAAAGTATGGTAAAAATTTCTTTTCATTTAAAATTTCACATAATTTATATAACGTATAATAATAATTCAAAAAATTAACTCTATCTTTTGGACAAAATTTAGAATATGGTTTTTGTATTTCCATAAAAAGATTGCAAAGTGTTTCTTCCAATTGTTGACTCATGTTTGGTGGTCTTATTCCTAATTTATCTTTTATATATGGTATATGTTCATAATATTTATTATAACCCAAATTCTTTAATATTTCTTTTGTTTTTTTATTAGTTAGATCTTTAATTTCAATGCGTTCTTTTTTAATTTGACATTTTATATCTTCATAAACTTCCTCTGGTATATTTGTTGATTCTTTTGCTTGAAACTGTGCTAATATTTCTCTCAAATGATTTATTCTTTTATATGCATAAAAACAAACTTCTTTTGGTGGTTCTTTATATGATGGTTTTTCATTTTCAATTAAATATTTTATAGTTTTTGAACAATAACTACAAATTGAAGTTCCCTCTGATTCTACATATACAATTTCTCCTTTTTTACAATTAGTACAGATATCTGATTCATAACAATAATTATCATAATTTAAATTTAAATTATCAATATTGTAAAAATATCTTTCTATATTTGTATTTTTAGATATAGATTCTTTTACTATTGAACTTGAATTATCCATTAAAAAAAAAGCATCTAATTTATTTATGTTATCATTATTAACTTTAATTGTATCATCAGTATTTATATTTTTTTTATTTTCAAAATATTCAAAAATATATTTAGAATTATTTAAGAAATAATCTTTCTTTTCTTTTTCCATTTCAAAAATCTTATTCTTCATATTTAATATTTCGGATTCAATTGATTCTGTCCTATCTATTAAATTATCATTATTTTTCTTGTTTTTATTATTCATATTATTATTTTTATTATTTTTATTATTATTATTATTTAGTAAATTTTCCAATTTGCTAATTTCATTTTTATATTTAGGAATTAATATTTCTTCATTTTTTTTAAATTTATTAAGCATATTAGTATGTGCAACATCTAATGTTGTATTCTTACTATACGATCTATTCATTTTATATTATATAATAGTTATTATAAGAAAACTTAATATAATATTTTCTTTTAAATATAATTTCAAAAAATTATTTTCTTTTACAATATTATAAAAAATGGCTGGAGGACTTATGCAATTAGTTGCCTATGGCGCACAGGATGTATACTTAACCGGTAATCCCCAAATTACTTTCTACAAAGTAACTTACCGTCGTCACACTAATTTCGCGATGGAATCGATCGAACAAACTTTCAACGGTCAGGCCGATTTCGGTCGCCGTGTCACTTGCACCATTTCCCGCAATGGTGACTTAGCCTACCGCACATACTTACAGGTAACCTTACCCGAAGTTAATCAGAGTATGGCTAACTCCAGTGGTACACAGAAAGTATATGCCAGATGGTTAGACTTCCCCGGTGAACAGCTCATCTCGCAGGTTGAAGTTGAAATTGGTGGTCAGCGCATCGATCGCCAGTATGGTGACTGGATGCACATCTGGAATCAGCTCACTCTCTCGAAAGAACAGGAACGTGGCTACTACAAAATGATTGGTAATACCACCCAGTTAACATATGTATGTGACCCCAGCTTCGCCGAAGTTGATGGACCATGCTCGGCCGATGGTGTCCGCCAGGTATGTGCCCCCCGCAAAGCTTTACCCGAAACCACATTATACGTCCCTCTTCAGTTCTGGTACTGCCGCAATCCTGGCTTAGCCTTACCTTTAATTGCCTTACAGTACCACGAAGTCAAAATTAACTTAGACATTCGCAATATTGAAGAATGCTTATGGGCGGTTGACAACTTAGATGGTAGTGGTGAAAAAGTTAACGAAGCCTACAGACAGTCGCTCGCCGCTGCCTCGCTTTTCGTTGACTATATCTTCTTAGATACCGATGAACGTCGCCGCATGGCACAGAACCCCCATGAATACTTAATTGAACAGTTACAGTTCACCGGTGATGAATCGGTTGGTTCCTCGTCGAACAAAATTAAACTCAATCTTAACCACCCTTGCAAAGAATTAATCTGGGTTGTCCAGCCTGACATTAATGTTGATTACTGCGCCTCCACCACCAATGGCCACCAGTTAAATCACTTATTAGGTGCGCAGCCATTCAATTACACCGATGCTCTTGATGCCCTACCCAATGCCGTTCACGCCTTCGGTGGTCAGCTCAATGCCGACTCGTCCTCATTCATTAATACCAGTGGATACTTCCAGGACGCCTTCGCCAATGAACTCGCTGCATCTGCCGTAGCCGGTGCCGACGTTGTTGGTGCTGGTAACTTTGCCAATAACTCGGAATCGGGTGTCTCGGATGCCGGTACATTCGTTTTATCGGAAACCGCCTTGGACATGCACTGCTGGGGTGAAAATCCAGTTGTAGTTGCCAAATTACAGCTTAACGGTCAGGATCGTTTCTCCGAGCGTGAAGGTACATACTTCGATCTTGTCCAGCCCTTCCAGCACCACACACGTGCCCCTGACACTGGTATTAACGTATACTCGTTCGCCCTTCGCCCAGAAGAGCACCAGCCATCGGGTACCTGCAATTTCTCGCGCATTGACAACGCCACTCTTCAGTTAGTCTTATCGAATGCCACTGTTCAGGGTGTATCGACCGCTAAAGT
>Ga0163111_10000464_pt1 | contig 24268 bp, 33 predicted proteins | sample CRUFie1St18metaG_FD_109645 | JGI IMG/M metagenome (GOLD analysis project Ga0163111, IMG submission 109645) | Marine microbial communities from the Costa Rica Dome - CRUD Field 142mm St18 metaG | ecosystem: Environmental > Aquatic > Marine > Oceanic > Photic zone | place: Costa Rica: the Eastern... | reverse complement strand
TAGTGTTTTCCCCAAAGTCTTGATAGAATTCTTCTCGCGTGAAGTCTCTATCAAGTTCATAAACTATGTACTTCAGTTCAGACAAGTCCATGACTTGTTTGATTTTAGTACAATACTCGCATCTTTTTCTAGTGTAGATGGTAAATATCATGCCTTTTCTAGAAGAAGCATAGTTTCATCGTAGTCTTTCTGGAAAATTTCCAGACCAGCATCTGTCAAGACATGGTTATACATCTTGTCAAACACTTTAGTTGGCATGGTAACAATGTGTGCTCCATTGAAGAAGGCACGAGAAACCTTGTATACATCACGCAGTGACGCAGCAAGTACCTTTGTTTCTACACCTTGCACCTGATAGATGCTAGTAATAGAACGCACTAGTTCTAGACCACTGATGCTGTTGTCATCATATCTACCAATGAATGGAGAGACATATGTAGCACCTGCTTTTGCTGCAAGGATTGCCTGTGCTGCACTGAAGATGAGTGTTACATTTGTCCTGATGCCTTGATTGGATAGAGCATCACAGACTTGAAGACCATCCACTGTGCAAGGCAGTTTGATTGTAGCACATTCTCTGAACTCAGCGTGAAGTTTCACTGCTTGCTCATACATCTCACCAACAGAACCGACAACCTCCATGCTGATGTCAAAGATACCGATATCACGGAACTCTTTATAAACATCAATAGGATCTTTGCCACTCTTTCTGATAAGAGATGGGTTAGTAGTGACTCCATCAATGAGTCCTGATGCGAATCGTTGCTCTACTGAGGCAACATCTGCTGTGTCTAGAAAAATTTTCATGTATGTATTTTGGTAATTGTACCAATCGGGACTACAGGATTTGAACCTGTGACCTCTCGCTCCCAAAGCGAGCGTTCTACCAAACTGAACTAAGTCCCGATGTCTTCCTTCCAAAGGAATCGTTCTTCCAAATTATAATGCAACTTGTAGTTTTCTGTCAACACATAGTAACCAATGATGTTGACATTATCACACTCGTAACCGTAACCTTTTACTTTTTCACACGCTCCATCAATCACAAAACATTTGTCAGTGTGTAAGTAAGAATGGTAGCGGTCATCGAGATTAATCATTAGCGTTCCTCAAAAGTGATACGGCGGACCTTGCGTTTGCGTCGTTCCTCCTGGTATTTTAGGTCACTTTCTGTCAGGATTCCGTTATATTTAATAGTTTTTTCATGATTCGTTAGAACAACTTCATTGAGATTAATTGCTCCAACATGATTGTCCTGAACACACATCTGGTTAGGACAACCACAGAACTGTGCTTTGCTAGTGCTTGTCAGTTCTTTGTTGCATAGTTTGCATCTTGCGGATAACATTGTACAGCATTTAACCTCTGTGAAGTAATGGGTGAAGAGGGGATTGAACCCCCGACCGCCTCCGTGTAAAGGAGATGCTCTACCGCTGAGCTATTCACCCTGAGTGTCGGTGAGAGGACTTGAACCTCCACGCCATAAAGACACAAGTACCTAAAACTTGCGCGTCTACCGATTCCGCCACACCGACAAGGCGTCTCAGGTAGGACTCGAACCTACGACCGACTGCTTAGAAGGCAGTTGCTCTAATCCACTGAGCTACTGAGACAATAGTATTAAGAGTAATATGCTTGGTAGTATTTCACAATGCCACCAGTAGAGATGTTGCCTTGTGATACCCAGTCATGAGCACATTCGTAAATGGACTTCTGACTGTAGACAGGGGCACCACCCTTTGTTTGGTGCCCGAACTTTGCTAGTAAAACTTTGAGTGCTTGCTCTCTCGCTTGCAATCTCTGTTCACTGTAGCGCCAGTCTTCTGTCATGTTAAAATAGTTCGTTGAATCCATTTCCAGAAGTCCACCCACCTGGAGAGGTTTGGTATTGCTCAGATCCGCCACCTAGTTTAGGGATTGGATTGAGTTGAGTGGTGGTCTTACCGTTCATGGTTGCCATATTATACAGCACTTCGTGGATGTTGTCTACCTCTTTGGTTGAAGCGATAAACATTTTCTCTGCCACTGCTCTGCTGTTCGCAACTCTAAGTGCTTGCTGCTTTTCAGAGAGGATCGCTGGACCAAACCAAGGATCATCTTCTAAGTAGTCAGGTGCTTTATAAGTCATGATTGCCAGTGATAGTGAAAGAAGTTTCCTTTCGTGTCACACATCGGGTCTTCCGATGCTACACGGTATCGTAGCATACTCTGTCCTTTGAAGTCTGTTCGATCTCCAATAATGTCATATGCTTTAAGCATTGCATTGTTGTCCTTAAGTCTATCGATGACAGACTGCTTGGCAACTGGTCTCCAGTAGTTGAATCCTTCATACTGACCAGGAGAATATACCACATTCGCAACGCTGTTGGGATATTTAGGTGAGCGCACACGGTTCAGAACTGATACTGCTACACAGTATTCGTCCATGGTATTGGGTGCTGCCTCAACCTGCACTGTCCGTGCCAGATGATCGTAATCAGCTGGCGTCAGTGCCAGTAACATTTCCAAAATCAAAATAATCTTTCCTGTAGTAACGACCGAGGATGTTGGAATTATAGTACGCTGGTGTGCCATCTGTCAATGCTTCCACCAGCACATTGTTTACAAAGAGTTGGCGGGTCTCTTCGTAGTTGACCTTTCCAGGGGTTCCGTGTAAGGATAGGATCTCTCGCTTAAAAGCGAGTTTCCCGAACTGGTTAATATCTTCTTTAAGCTCTGGACAACTTCCATAGTAGTTGCGCCAGTTACTTTCACTTGTAACACGCCTTGGTCTTTTACCTTCCACTGTACTTCTAGGCTTTCGTTTTTGCCAGAAGTATTTTCTACCGATGTATTGCCTGCCGTTCTGAATATTAGTGATGCGGTAGACAAAACCGTACATACCGTCAATATTCTCAGATAGAAAAGGGGATCCTTTATAATGCCAGGGGTTTTCATAATCAACCACTGTCCCATGAATAACTGTAGATATTTATAGGGGTACTAGAGTCGATCCTGGGTCTGTGATAGGAGTCAAATCAAATGCGATAGTGATCCTAGGTTCTTCAAATTTATGCCTGGTTGTCTCGTGTGGGACATTGTTAGGGAACAGTGTTAACTTCCCTGGTACATTATGACTCTGGTATCTCTCACCATTGTGTAGTTGATTGATTGGATTGAGATATATGGTAGCAGAATCATCACATGCTACAGTAAAATGTCCACCGAGATATGTGTGTGGGTGTGTAGAGTGAATGTGAGGCATGATCTTATGACCCTTCCTCATAATGTTTACCCAGCATCTAATGTATAGACGCTTGTCATACTTGTAGAAACTACCAAACAATTCTTTCCCATACTGTTTATGAGATCTTCTAATTGCTCTACGAAGTTTGGGTAGCTCAGAACATTCATGTTCATACTGAAAGACATTATAATTTCTATGTCTATTCGTCGTACTCTTAGTTGGCAATCCAGTTTCACCAGCATCAGACTCTGGCAAAGAAAGAATCTCCTCCTCCTTTGACAGGAAAAACTCTGCAATTTTTGCAGTGTCTATAGCATCACTGTGATATGTTTCATATATCAAATACCTATAGTCAGGTGCGTATGGAGTTTGTGGTGGATCACTCTCAAATAATATGGTATTTGGTTTCATCTACTCCCATGGGTCAGGTATTTGAATCTCATTGCTTGAAGGAACCATGCGTCTGTCAGACACTTGGGACCGTGGAGGAGCACTTGGACCTGCTTCTCTGGTAGATTCGGGTCCTGGAGTGCTCTCTTCCTCCACTCTGGTAACTCTGTCATAGTTTAAAATTAGCGAAAGTATCTTTCTTAACATCTTGCTTGATGCTCCCGATTAGATAGGACTCAACTTCAGTTTCTTGTGGTGCCACTTGCATACCCTTAGAGGATAACCAGTGTGCTGTCCAAGGCAGTGGGTTGTTTGCTAGTGGTGTATCAAATATGGGTTTCATACCAAGACCCTTCAGTCTACGGTTAGCAGTCCACTCAACATAACTAGAAAGCAACTTATCATTGAGACCAATGATCGATCCATCCTTAAACAGATACTGTGCCCATGCTTTCTCTTCCTCAACACACTGTTTGAACATCTCATAGACATTATCTTCTTCTTCCTTGGCAATCTCTGCCATCTCAGCATCATCACCATCACGCCACTTGTTCATGATGTTCTGAGTGATAGTCATATGCAATGCTTCATCTCTAGAAATCAATCCAATGATCTTAGCAGATCCCTCCAGTAGTTTAAGTTCGCCAAAGGCGAAAGAACATGCAAACGATACATAGAATCGAACTCCTTCAAGGATGTAGACATTTGCAACCGCTCTGTACAGTTTTCTCTTAAGTTCGCGAAGTTCCCATTGTGCATTAGGAACTTCTTCGAGATAGTGTTGCCACTGTCTACCTGCACCCCATTCAGATGCTGCTTGTAAGAATTCGTCATAGGCAAGTGTTACTGTTTGTGCTCGTGATAAAATTTTGTCATCTTCTAAGATGTGATCAAACACCTCAGAAGGATCTGCATATACATTTTTGATAATGTGAGTATAAGAACGACTATGAATCATCTCCATGGTCTGCCAAATATTCATTGCACCTTCAAGCTCAGGTAGTGAGCAGTATGGTGTAAAAGCAAGACCAGGACCGCGCCCTTGTACAGAGTCAAGAAGAATCTGGTACTTGAGGTTGCTCGTGAAGATGTGTTTCTGTGCATCATTTAGAAGTGGATAGTCAGCACGATCTTTCTGTAGAGATACCTCTTCAGGTCTCCAAAAATATCCAAGTTGTTGCTGTGTTAGTTTATCAAACACAGGATACTTAAACTTATCATAGCGTTGGACTCCAAGGGGAGGTCCAAAAAACATTTTTTGCTTCGTGGTATCCACTACATCTGTATTGAATACCGTCATGCCTTTTACACTAGTTTGCATTGACTCACCACTGGTTCTAAATTTTGCAACTGTCACAATCTTCTGCCTCCGTTGTAAAGATATCGTCTAACAAATTCTTAAGTTGTTCTTTGTCCTCCTCTGGTTCTTGTTCCGACTTAATGTCGTAGGTGTTTTGATAGTAAGATGTCTTCCACCCTAATTTATATGTGGTCAGGAAGTCCTGTGCCATGACGGATACTGGGACTTCGTGATCTGGATATTTCTCTGGATTGTAACTCCAGTTTCCACTGATTGCTTGGTCAAAGAATTTTTGCATACAAGCCACAACATTGATGTAACCAGTGTTGTCAGGCATATCCCAAAGCAAAGTATAATTGGGTCGGAGCCTACTATACGAAGGAACAATCTGTTTGAGCGGTCCCTTTTTGCTTTTCTTAACGGACAGATACCCTCTAGGTGGTTCGATTCCATTTGTTGCGTTTGACACAACGGAACTGCTTTCCGATGGCATCTGAGCAGACAGTGTTGAATGTCGTAGACCTCGTGTTCGTATATCGGTTCTAAGAGTTTCCCAATCATAGTTCAAGTTGTTAGGTACTAGTTGATCCAGATCTTTTTTGTAGGTGTCAATAGGTAGAATGCCATCAGAATACTTTGTACGATCAAAGTATTCACATGCACCTTTCTCTTTAGCAAGTTCGTTACTGGACTTAAGAAGATAGTATTGGAATGCTTCTGTCAAATCATGAACAAGTTTCCAAGCACCAGCATCGCTGTACTTGTAACCATTCTTTGCTAAGTAATGTGCAAGACCAATGAAACCAATACCAAGTGAACGACGAGCAAGTGTGCTCACTCGTGCTGCTTCAACTGGGTACTCTTGATAGTCGATGAGTTCTTCCAGACCTCTAACCGAAAGGTCACATAGATCCTGAAGTTCATCAAGATTTTTGAGCTTACCCACGTTAATGGCAGAGAGAATACACAACGCAATTTCTCCATCGCCGTCAATATGTTGGATAGGATCTGTAGGCAGGGTAATCTCCTGGCACAGATTACTCATGTTCACTTTGTCTTTAAATGACGAGTGAGTGTTGCAGTGATCAAGGTTCATCAGATAGATGCGACCAGTCTCTGCTCTCTCCTTCAACAAATTCAGAATAAGTTCCTGAGCTTTGACAGTCTTTTTACGAATGTGTCCCTCAGATTCATAATGCCTATAGAGATCATCAAAATCGTCAGTCCCAAAAGCATCGTACAGACCTGGGACATCGTGAGGACTGAATAGCGTGATGTCTCCATCCGTAATGAATCGCTCGTAGAATAGTTTTGTGAATTGAATTGAGTAGTCGAGTTTTCTGACACGGTTGTCCTCGGTTCCTTTATTATTTTTGAGGACTAAGATGTCTTCGATCTCTTGGTGCCAGATTGGGAAGTGTACTGTTGCGCTTCCACCTCTAATGCCATTTTGCGTACAGCATCTGACAGTTGATTCAAACTTTTTGAGGAATGGAACAACACCTGTGTGCTGTACTTCACCGCCCCTGATTTTACTGTTGATGCCACGGATTCTGCCTGCGTTGATGCCGATGCCAGCCCTCTGTGCAACATACTTCCCGATAGCCATATCAGAACTAAAGATGCTATCGAGGGTGTCATCAACATCAACAAGAACACAGCTAGCAAATTGTCGAAGTGGAGTTCTAACCCCTGCCATGATAGGTGTGGGAATGTTGATTTTGTGTCTGCTGATTGCGTCGTAGTATCGTCGGACATAATCGAGTCTCGTCTCCTTAGGATAATTTTGGAAGAGAGTTACAGCGATCATGATATACATGTACTGAGGTGTCTCATACACCTCTCCACTGCTGCGATCCTGAACCAAATACTTGTCTGCTACTTGGCGTAGTCCAGCATAAGTAAACAGGTAGTCACGATCGTGATCGACCATTGTGTCGATCTGATCCCACTCTTCTGCACTATACTTATCTAGGATTTCTCCATCGTATACACACTTCGATACACACTCTACAGCGTGTGCGTGGACAGGTGGATGACCTTTGACCCATCCGACACCAAACACCTGCTTCTTGAGTCCGTACAGGAGCAATCTAGCAGCAACAAATTGATAGTTTGGTGCTTCCAAACTGATCAGGTCACTAGCAGAGCGAACAAGAATTTCTTGAATTTCTTCTGTGCTGATACCATCATAGAATTGAATTCCAGAATTCATTTCTACCTGGGATGCACTCACTGCACTACCAAGACCGTCACATGCCTCAGCAGTTACCTTGTGGATTTTTTCTAGGTTAAGTGGTTCCACAGAACCATTGCGCTTACGAACTTTCGTACCGTGACCGTTGCTCATACTTTTTTCCAATCGTTCAGTTTAAGGGTTGCTTCTAATCCCTGGTAAGCATTACAGTCTACCAGAGATTGTACATCATGTCCAGCAAGATGCATGTCATTGATGTCTTTCTCTTTAATTTTAGATGGCCAGATGACTACTTGATCTCCTCGGTCAATGACTTTGGAGATTCTGTTGATGATCTCTCTGTTGCGTGGTTCATTATCAAAAACCCAAATATAATTGCTCCAACCAAGCGTCCTAACATCAGCGTCGGACCCAGCCATAGCAACCGAGTTTTCCAAGAAGGTCGAGTCAAATGGTCCCTCTACAATATGAATTGGTTTATTAGTGTTTACCGTATCCAGTCCAAAGATCTTGGGTTGTCCCTCGTCAAGCATGATCGTAATGTATCTAAGTTTCGCCTTGGGCGCTAACGATCTACCTTGATAACCAAAAAGGTTGCCTTCTCTGTCTTTGAATGGGATGATGATGCGTTCGCTATCTTGTTTTAGATTGTCAAAGATCTTCTTCTTTCCGTTGGTCCAAGCTTTAAATTTAGGACAATAGTAGAAATAACTGAGGTCTTTGATGCCTCTCTTTTCGAGATAGATTCGCGCTGGGTGAGAAATATTTAGGTCAGAAATTTTCTGTAAATCGGTATCGCGTTTTACAAATTTCGGTTCCTTGAATTCAAATTTAGGATTGGGGACCGTGGTTCCTTTACCAGTCCTACCGTTCTTAAATTTCTCCATGACATACCTGTCATGAAGATGAGAATCTTGATCTTTCAAAAAGTTACTGAATGTTCTGCCAACACCACAATTGTGGCATTTGTACACAAAATCATTCTTCACTTTAAATAGGTATCCTCTCGCTTTGTTCTTTCTCTTCTGAGAATCACCGCAGTATGGACACCTGAAATTGTACAGGTCTGCCTTCTTGCGTGTGAATAGAACTAAACGAGAGGATACTAATTGAATATACTCAACGTCGATATACGACATGCATCAATCAGACCGTACTATGCTCTCCATTGTAGTAGCATTCGACGATGGTGTCAAGGTCTTGAGAAACGCTTGTCCAGGTGCAGACACTATGAAAGATATAACAGTCAACGCTCCTGCTATTGACCACATCTTTTTCTCAATCATACCAAGTCGATTGTTGACTAGAAGGATGTCTCTCTCGCATCCTTTCTTGATATCATTGGTTGTTTGATGTAGATCTTTATGCAGGTGATCTATTTTAGTAAACAATATATCATCAGTTTTCTCCTGCTGTTCTAGCTTTTCTGCATGAACTGCTAGGAGTTGACCCATTTTAATTGAGTTATCCTGAAGAGATATTACTACAGTTTCTAGTCTCTCTAGAATAGCTGTATTAATTTCTGAGTCTGGCATCCTGTCATCCACTATACATTCCTGATAGCAAAGTCGAGAGCAGATTGATAGGTCGTAGCATCTTTGTTCAGCATATACTGAAACTGTTGCTTGTGAGTATCATCTAGCTGAGCATAACAAGCAGCAATACGCTTTGCTGAGAAGTTATCTAGGTTCTGTGAGGAACCATCACCGAACTGAATCTTTGCGAAGTTAGTTTCGCCTGCAGGATTGAGTTCGCTAGTTGCTACATCAAGTGCAACCTGTACTACATCTTGGTTTTCCATAATTTTTTCACCTTTCATTTCAACAGAGTTGTTCAATTTTTTTAATTTAGATGTCTGAGTCGATGCCTTCTTTTTGAAGTCAGACAGGCGTGCCTTCATTAGCACATCCATTTCTTTCGTCTTGGATTGCATCTTCTTCTTAGCTTCATCACGCTTTTTCTGAAGATCTTTAGAGCGGTTCAGTTTTTTCATCTGACCGATCTGTTTCTGTGCTCTCTCAGTTTCAGTAGGAGCACCTTCAGTAATGTTAGTATCTAGTTCCTCTTTCATTTTCCTGCGTTGTATTCTGGAGAGCAATTGTCTCGCACCTTTGGTACGACCATCGACGCTATCTTGGTTAGCTTTCTTATAACGACGAGCAGATCTTGGATTAACAAACACAAAAGCAGGTGGAAGTGCTAGACCACTACCATCCCCCGCTACCATTTCATCAACCTTTTTCATATTAGATCCAGCTCTTTGAGACAAAAATCATCGATATCATTATTTAGTGATTCAGGCAGTCTATTTAAAAACAGCATGAATGACTTAATGACTGGCCAGTATGCCACTTCTATCTTATAAAACAGCAATGGTGTTGCTGCATCACCAAATACATTATACAACAATATGATATGATTTAAAATCAAATGTTTACGAAGCTCCCCCGTAGTTTCATATCTACGAAGGAGTCTCTTAATATACTTGAAGCGTTTTAGATCCTCTTCAAAGTCACCGTAAGTAACCGACTGAGGATTATGATAGTGTTTAATGGCAAAGATAATCCAGTTCTGTGGATTCAATTCATTTAGGTTCATTCATTTATTAGTCAACGAATGTCAAAGTAGCAACAGAAGAGACTACTTCGTCTGCACCGATGCTGTTGTTAACTCTGACTCTGTACTGATCACCATTCTCAGCAGCAGTCTGACCAGCGAGGACTAGAGATGCAGAAGTTGCGCCAGCAACATTGACGAAGTTGAGACCTGCGTCTGTAGACTTCTGCCATTGATAGGTAAGTGTTGCACCTGAACCTGTAGTTGTAGCGGCAACTGTGAATGTTGCTGCACCGCTGCTAGTATCCTGATCAGCAGGTTGAGTACCGATAGTGATTGCTGATGCTGCATCTGCTGCAATAGCATCATCACTCTGAGTCTCATTAGCATTGAGATCTGCATTAGCAAGAGTTACTAGATGCTCTGCTTTATGGCGAGTAGCACCTGAGCTATCTGTATATGTAAAATAAGACCACCATCCAGGAGCGTTTAGTCCACGCTTCTTGTTTGATTCGAGTGCTGCTTCCGTCTCGTCGATGAAAACAACAGTTTTAGATTGACTTGATGCAGCGATGCCTCTGCCAGCTTTGGCGACATTAGCATTGCTGTCAGTTCTACCGTATAGAGACATTGATACGCTCCAAGTTATACTGTGACTACGATTATTTATAAAGAAGGGGGACTAGCGTCCCCCGTCTAATATTATTCAGCCGCTTCTTCTTCGCGTGCCTGAATTGCTTTAGTGACGACCTCTAGTAGATCATCATCCATAGTTGTCTTAGTTAGTTTGACTGCCTTACCTAGAATTAGTAGGCACACCTCAACTAGTTTTTCACCTAGTTCTTCGTTATCTGGAACTTTTGCAACAGCGTCTGTGATAATTTTTGACGCAAGTGGCAGTAGAAATGCGAGCATGATTTGACCTCATTATGAGCTCAATTATTTATCGGACTTCTTTTTCTCAGGTAAACCTTTATGTTTTGTGGAAGCAAAATCTTTGACATCCTTCTTCTTCATGGAGGAAGCAACTTTGGCAACCTCAGGCGACGACGCTCCCTCGCCTTTCTGAGCCGCTCTAACCATTCCCATAAATCGTTGTTGCGATTTCGACTTCGCTCGTTCGGTGATTGGGTCGAACCCTCTTCCGTCAACAACTTTTGACCAGGGTGCGTATAAAGGTCCTTCATAATTCATAGATTCTTTTTTCATAGGACGATAAGAAGCATCCGATCCAGATGGTGGACCATCCTTCACGGTTGGCATCACCTCAATGGTTTTGTTTTTCTTTTTGCTTTTGCGTTCTTTCTTATCGCAACCACACTCTTCGCGGAATTGCTTAAACGATTTCATTTTTTCTTAGACATAGCAATGATCTTACCAACCTTCTTGCGGCGAGCGAGAAGATACTTGTCGGACTTGTCATGATCTCCATCATTATCAATGTCCTTATCTTCCTTGCCAACTGGGTCGAGCTTCTTCTCAGTAGTATACTCTACTTCTTCTTTCTTTGCAGTCTTCGCAGACTTTTCAAATGCATCAGCAGCAGGGTAGTCCTTACTACCTTTCTTTGCAGGTGCTTCACCACGCTTTCTCTTTGCATGGATATTGGCATAGAGACCCTTTTTCTCTGCTAGTTCTTCACCGTCATGAGATACTTCGTCACCTGCTTTAACACAGTTGTCTACAGTCTTACCACCTTTCTTCTTGGTTCCTGCAAGCTTGTATCCTTTCCAACATGCCTTACCATCAAGACCTTTCTTCTTCTCAATGATGATTGTCTCGCCATCAATTTCGATCTCTTCACGCTCAAGAACAACTTCTTCAGCAACAGACTTTTCTTTCTTGTCGTTCTTTTTCTTCTTCTTAGTAATATCTTCTACCTCAGCACCGTGAGATTGGGGATCCATTCCGTTGAATGCTTCAGGAATATTACTACCCTGGAAGCAGTCACCAGCCATCCAGTTAGTATACATCTCCATGAGAGATGCAGAGTAGGCATCATTATGCACGACTTTGTTTACAGGTCTCTGCTTATCCATTGTTTAAAAGTGAAGATCTTCTATGGTTTATTTATAGGACGAACATCCTTTACCCACTCACGAAACATGTCACCACCTTCGGTAACAATGATGCAGTAGTTAACACCCGTCCTGTGAATTTTTCCTTTCTCTCCTGTTCTAGCAGACATAACATAGTCACCTTCACGGAGCATTGGCGTCTGTCTAAACTCTTGACGGACTGCTTGTTCCCTGAGTTTTTTGAAGTCTTTCATTTAAAATTACTAGGCAAATTTGCCACGATCTCTGACATCAGAGCGCGACAATCATTATCATTCAATGCCCTAGGGATACCAGAACGAAAAGTTTTGAAGTCACCAGCAAATGCAGCGCGTCTCATTTTTGTTCCTGAAATAGCGAAGGTATCACCATCGGCGTCTCTACTACCAGAAGACTTAATGTCTATCTTTCGGAAGGAAAAATCCTTTCCATTATATTTATGGAGGAACTGCATGGCACTGACTCTATCAGAACCAACCAGGAAACAAACCTCATCGTACCCTGCCATCATCAAGTCCTGCAGAATACTAACTGGATCCCTAGGACCTGAGTATATTTTACCACGATGTTCGGGAAACATCTTATTCATATAGAATAATTTTCTATCAGGTGGCAGAGGATTCTTTCCCTTCTTGTCAAAAGTTTGTGAAATGTATATGCGATAGTCATAAGATCCTGCGGTGCGTTTCACACCATCAAAGTTCTCCTTGTGTCCTGTAGTAGGTGGTTGGAACCTTCCAAATGTAAAGTAGCACTTCTTACCGTCTAACGCCATTGCTTCTGAAGAGTGAAGTTGTTGTATGCAAACTCCAAACGGTTGACAAACTTAATCATACTGCCGTCTTTATGAAGAACATATCCTTCAGGAGTTGTGACCTTGTATCCTTTCTCTGTCTGGACATATGTCCTGAACTCTTCCAGGTGGTCAAGTTTATCTATAACCATTTGCTTGACTTCCTGCAGTTCTTTGTACAATGCAAGCATAGACTTGAACTTGTATACATTATCTACCAGATAATTCTCACTCTCATACACCAAGTTTCTCTTCTTAACTAGGTTTGCAGGAGTCTTGATTTTTGCAAGTTCCTTACTCATCTTTGCATGATAGAAATTTCCCAAGGAGTACATTGCTTCATCAACATTTGTGATGCTACGAGCATTCTTAATTTCATTATTGAAAAACTGCTTGAGATAGGATGCAATATGAAACTTCTTGTCTCCAGTAGTGCCAGTAGCGCCAACCAGTTCGTCAAGAAAGTCACCACACAACTGACACATACGCTCAATTTTCGCGATATAATTATCAAACTTAGTCATCTCTGCGCGAGAGAATCCAACACGATCCATAGGTGTGTCATTGTTGACTACCAACACCTCTGGTATCTGATTGAATGTGTCAATTGGAGCACCTGCCATTGCCTGCATAGTAGGCAGGTCGGTTCCAACATAATGTGTATGAAATACCACACCAATCTTTGATCTACCTGCTGCCTGTCCTATGGGATGGTTTACAGGAATACCATATGTAATAGTGTTTGGTCTGAATGTATAAAGATTCTCGTTATTTACTGTCTCTCGTCTGATATCACTAGTGTATAACAAGTCTCCCTGGATCACACCTTTGATACCAAGTTTACTGAAGTATCTGTAGGAAAACTTGAGTTTCTCTGCTAGGTCTCCACTATACATGGAGTCAACATCATCCTCCGAGTAGCAAATCTTTGGTGTTTCTTTGTTAAATACTGACTTGGTTCCAACGAAAAATATATCTGCAAGTGGATCCATACCACAGATCACAGATGGAGCTCCATCCCACTTGGTCTGCATGAAACCAGCACTCTCTTGGTGTCCAAGCATCTTACGAAGTTCTTTCAAGAAAGACACCGCTGCCATGCACCCATCAGTGCCGTAGTTCAGCATCTCGTCTTCCAGGTGCTCTAGGTGCTTGAGTTGTTTAATGTTTGCCATCAGTCCTCGTACCCGTCCTCAGCAACACTGAACACCACTTCGTCCTTGAACTTGTATGCTGACTGTAGTTTATCAGGCCATGGGTATGGACTGCCAGTAGTGTCACGAATGTTAAACTTCAATTCCATGACAGGTGTCATGACTGTGATGTCAATACGCTGTCCAGTACCAGTCTTACCACCATAATGGACAGTGACTGAGGTGACTCTGGTTGCGCTGTCGCACACTGCCTTAGTCATCGGGAAGTTTTTAATCTTGGTGCCCTGCTTATGGGTGTAGTGATACCCATAACCAACAGAACCACGGATCATTCCCTGCAATAGTTGTCTGTTATACCTAGGATTTTTTACATCACCACCACTGGTCACAGTTCCCTTCGCTGCCTCATTAAAAACAGCACAGAATCTAGCATTATCAATGCCAAATGTCTCTAGTATCTTCAGTCCAATAGGTGTTTTGATTTCATTTGTTTCAATCTCAGACTGTGGAAATGATTTCTTTACACCTAGGTTAGACATGGTGGTTGTGCCACTAGTTTTCAGTGACAAATACACCTTTTTATCCTTACCTTTACATCTAGTGTTGAGTGTTAAATCTGTTACTGTCGCACCAATGTCATAGTTGTTTGCATCAGCATCACCAACTTTCCAATTACCAGCAACAAATGTCAACGGACGCCTCTTGTTCTCTCCACCTTCAGCTACAACATCAACCACCTGACAATTCTCAAGATCATAATCTTTGATCAAGTCAGAGATGTAATCTTTGTATTGATTTCTACTGTAATCACCCTCTTCTATCCAATCATTCAGTCCCTGAAATAATTGGTCTTCAAATAAATTACCTCTGTTACCTGTGCCACGGTTTCCTCTACTACCATCACCCCAAGTAATCTTAAATGCTGCATCAAGTCCTACCTTTCTCTTGACTTGTGCAATATCAACTGTTCCTTTTAGTGCTCGCATCAACTTAGCAGTCTTACCTGCATTTGTTTTTGCATTGAATGCAAGCGCATCTTCTACACCATAGTGTTTCTTCACATGGTTATAGAAATGTATGATTGGTCCTCTGTATTTTCTATCAATACTGCTCCCTGCAAGAGCTCTCATCTCAGAAGAGTTTTTAGGAATGCTATCGAATGCCATATAGAAAAACCTCCCATCTAAGTATTTAGAGGGAGGTTGCTTTTAATTTAACGGTCGCCTGCTGCTCGAACTTCTGAGCGTTTGATTTCAAAGGACCCACCTGGGTATCGCTTCTCCAGTTTTTTTACATTTGTCTCAATGACTTCATCAAAACTGACACCCAGTGCCATTGTTGCTTGAGCGACATACCATAGAATATCACCCAACTCAATGATAAGATGCTCACGGTTATCCTCGTTCCACGGCTTTCCTTGGAAAACCATTTTCTTAACGATTTCAAGAAACTCACCACCTTCAGCATTAATCCCAACCCCACTAGTAAGAAGGCGCTCAATATTGGCACCCTGACGATCCAACTCGCCAATACGATCAGCGAAGTCAACAAAGTTTGTCGAGCAGTCTGAAGTGACTGCCGATACAAACTCTTCATATCTATTAAAATCAATTGTCATACGTTCCACTCTGCAAATTTAGATAAACGGGTTTGTGTTTCGGAGAATTGTTGGAAGTCCTCACCAGGATCTTCTGCGTTGATGCTGATATCTGAAGCATCATCCGCAACATCATACAGCTTCATTTTCGATCTGTCAATTCCCACCATGAATTTTCGTGAGGTAACAAGGTCGCTGTATCTGTTTTTAAGTTGTTTGACCATGATGCGACCCTGTTGTTCAAGTTCCTCAGTAGAGATAAGGGCAAACATAAAATCAGCAGTAGCAGGTAGACCAAAAGACTCAGAAGTATCGGTAAGATCTGGATCGCTATTGCCATAACCACTACGAGTAGTCTGAGTGGCACTGACAATAGGTACATTACATTCCACAGCAAGACCGCGAAGCTCCTCTGCAATCGCTTTAACATAAGTATAAGAGTTTACAACAGCACCTTTATATCTGGCACTAGCACAAATATTAAGGTAGTCCACAAAAATAAGTTGTGGTTTGAAATCTTTCTTCAATTTCAGGTCACTGAGCAATGCTTTGAAGTGACCTACATGTGCAGAAGCAGTAGGATATTCTTTGATGATCAGTTTACCTCTAGTTTTCCTAGCAATCTCATTCACTTTAGAAGTAAAGAGAACTTCAGGTAGATCAACAATGTCCTTGATGCTTACATTCAGAAGGTTTGCGTCAATTCGTTCAGCAATTTTTTCCTCTGCCATTTCACATGTAATGTAGAGTACGTTGTACCCCGATGAGAGGGCGGCACTAGCCATGTGGCACATGAAAAGACTTTTCCCGACACCTGTGCCAGCAAGAGCGATGTTGAGAGTCTTATTACTGAGACCACCTTTGGTAATAAAGTTGAATTTGTCCAAATCAAAGGGAACTTTCTCCTCTTTTCTGTGGTAGAAATCATATCTGTCTGTTGCTTGGTCAATGTAGTCGTGTCCAATGTGTTCATCAAAAGATACTGCCAATGCTTCTTGGAGTATCGATGGTATCGCATCTCGTGAAATTTTAGGATCGCCGCCGTCTGCAACTTTGATCGATTGCATGAGTGCGATGTATATAGCTCTATCTTTACACCACTTTTCTGTGGCATCGAGCAACCATTCGTAGTCTACCCATTCGTCTGTGAGTTCTCTGACGATCGATACCGAATTTTGAAATGCCTCCTCTGTGAGATCGTTGCGATTTTGTAAATTAATCGAAAGAACTTCTTGAGTAGGAACTTTGTCGTACTTAGAAGCAAAGTCAGCAATCTCTTCGTAGACAATTTTCTCATGATATTCCTGAAAATATTCTGCTTTAATAAAAGGAACCACCTTACGATAGTAAACCTCACTGAATAGGAGGTTACGCAAGATGGTTTGTTCAATACGCTCAGTTGCCATAGGTAAATTCTTGCTTTGCTGCCTCCTCCAGTTTCTCCATTACTTCGGGGGTGAAATACTTTTGCGGATCAGCGAGTACAGACTTAGGATAAACAGAAGATTCACCAAATTTGATACGATTCCCGACGCGCTTGAAGACTCCGTACTGTTCACCCAGTTCCAATAGTCCATAATAGCGGTCGAGTCCACGCTCGTCAAAAAATAATCTAGTCTCAATTTTGCTACCTTCTTTGGTTAGGCGAGACTTCTTTGCCTCGCACTTGATGATGTTACCAACCAGTTCAGTACCATCTTTCTCTTTCTTTTTACCAAGATAGATGATGGTGGATGCTGCATACTTCAGACCTGTGCCACCTCCCATCTCCTTCTGAGGGATATAGGAACCAATCACATCATATGTATGGTTGGTGACGATCATGGGCACCTGTGCTTGTCCTAGTTTAAGTGTGAGCACACGGAACGCACCCTTAATTAACTGACTCTTGGTCATGTCACGGACTTGCTTGTCATTAGAGATGTCTTCCATCTCTTTAGAAGTAGACAGCATACCTAATGAGTCTAACACAAACATCATAGGTTGTCTGTCTTCTTTAGGTTCCTTGAGATACTTGTCTAGGATCCTACATGCCTGTGTCCTGAACTCTTCGATAGTAGCAACAGGAAATAGCACCATACGGTCTGCAGCAATGCCACGAGACTCGATCATGTCACGGGAAATGGCGGATTCAGTTTCAAAATAAATGACACCACCTGTAGGATTAGCATCAAGGAAATTACGAACGACACTGAGAGCAAAGAAAGTCTTCCCCGTGCTCGATTCTCCAGCCAAGGCAGTGACTTTGTTGGAAGGAAGACCTCCAAACAACGAACCACTAACCAAGGCGTTAAAGATGTAACTCCCAGTATCAACATAGTTAGTAATGTCGCCAGCAGCAACTCCTTCACTAACCAAACCAGCAAATTCATTTCCACTATCTTTAATTACAGAATCTAAGAATCCCATTGTGTTGCTTCGTCCTCGTAAAAGTTTACATAATTATAATCGTTGCTCATCATTTTTGCAAATGCGACAGCAGTGTCATAGTTTTCAAAACACTTGACATCTTCAGGACCAATTTGTCCTACGACATGATTGGTCCAGGTAACCACAAATACTTTTGTCATTCAAAGAAGCTCCCAATAGTGACGACCTTCTCATGGGTCCAACCAATGCATTGTAGCACATTTTTGAGAGGATCCAAGAAGGACTTCTCAAATTGTGTTTGATAATCCACATACTTATCCAGGTTGAACTCTGGTGGTATGGTGCTGAAGAATGAAATAACATTCTCCATCGCTGGATTTGGTGTCTTCAGGTAGATGAACTTAATCTTCTCACCTTCCTGAATCAATTGGTATTTGTTTTGGACTTTGTTTTTTCGTACCAAGTGGTTATAGAGGAGAGCGCCTCTGACATGAATAGGTGTGCCTTTTTGGTAGATTTCTTTCGGGTGATAGTATTTGTCCACTCCGTTGCATCCTCTGGGGAATGCGACATATTCATATTCTTGAGCGCGAGTGTCGCGTTTGACCTCATCGATAAAACTGATGAGATCATCATTTGTTTTGCTGATGATAAGTTTGAATGCTTCATAGAGTTTGTCTCTAAAATAAGCAGGAGTCGATGACCTGGCAGTCTCAAGACCCATGATTTTCATCTTGGGTTGCTTGTATCTGACACCCTCGCTGTCCCACACATTCAATATGTATCGCTTCTTGGCAGTCCAGATGCCTTTGTCTGCGATATTCTCTCGCTTCATTTGCATTTTCTGGTCATACGCCGAAACATAATTCGCAAGTTCCTGATATGAACGTTCGATAAAAGGTTCCAGTTTTTCTTGACAGATTTTGTCAAGTATGCCCACAATTGCTGCTTTGTCGCCAGACTTATTAGCAAAAAATTTACTAACAAGAGGTCCGAGATTAAGATAGATTGAGTCAGTGTCTGATGCAATGACATAATCTTTACCCTCAGTTTGCAAAAGATTATTTAGATAATCATTCATGCGGTTCTCTATCCACCTGATAGAGAGTTGTCCTGACAGTGTGATTGCTTCTGCGTTTGCGAGCCTGTAATAGCGAAAATGCTCGTTACCGATAGCACCATAAGCAGAGTTAAGACTAATTTTCTTAGCCATCTGGATGTTGTTACATCTGGATATCTCGTTGGTAAGTTCAACGGACGGATTTTTTTCATATTCTTTTTTGGCGGCGATCATTTTCTTTTTAAAAATGACGCGACTGTCATACATCTTCTGCATCATCTCTGGCAAGAAACCATGAATGTCTTTACGGTACTGAGCACCGTTAGAACAGACAGCATACTCACCATCAACAGTTACTTCCTGTTTGAGGAATCCATCAACAGTCGCGCTGGGATGTCTCTCATCCAGTAGGGTTTCTGGCGAGATATTGTACTGCATAATAAGATGAGGGTAGAGAGAGTTAAGGTCAAAACTAACAACCCAATCATAGATTCCTGGTTTCGGTTCCTTGACATATGCACCCGCGTACTTTTCTGACTTGTCGTTCTGCTTTTTGGGAGGGATCGCAATCTTCCGTTTTAGCAGTTCGACATAGATATAGTTATCCCACATGCGAACTTGAGAAAACACATCTTCATAATTCACCTTAGCATCATATGCCATGGTGAATGCCAAGTCAAGTAACTTCATCTTTTCATCAAGTTTATCAACCAGACGAACATCGTGGATGTTATAGTCAATAAACTTTTGCCAATCTTTCTCGTAGAATTCTTTGAAGGTATCGAATTCTGAGTGGTCTAATTTTTTCTCTCCGAGTTCGACGCTGCAGATGTGGTCGAGTCGATAAGATTCTTGATTAGTGTAAGTGAACTTTCTGTATAGTTCAAGGTAATCCAGAGTAGAAATGCCAGGAAGATCGTAGGCAATTTGTTTACGTCCTTTAATAAAAATTTCCCTATAAGAAATAAGCTTCCAAGGACTAAGCATCTTAGTATATCTCTCACCAAGAATCCTATCAATACGCCTAGCAATATAGGGAATATCAAAAAGCTGAACATTCCAACCAGTGATTACATCGGGGAAGTTTTCATTCCAGTATTCCAAGAACGCACCCAGCATTCCCTTTTCTGTTTTGAAATGCATGTAGTCCACCAGGGGGTCCCTGTTATCGTATGCTCGTGCCCCGAACACAATAATGCGACCAGTGAAGCTGTCTTTGATACTGATGGCAAGGATCGCCTGATCGGCAGTCTCGATATCTGGAAATCCGTTTTCGGCAGCGGTCTCAATATCGATGTTAAATATGCGGATGGCATTACTGTCGAATTTGAGTTCATCTTGTGGATACTCCTCTGCAATATATTGGTACAAAAATCTACTGTTACCGTATATATCGAAGTCTTCTACATCACGGTATCTCTTTATGAATTCTTTGGCGTCATTGATAGAACCTTGCTTCACTGGTTCGACACAATCACCCTCTAGGGTACGCCATTCTGAATAATTTTTTGTAGGGACATACAGGGTCGGATCGAAGTTGACCCTGTATGAGAAAGAATGCCCATTTTCATGACCACGAACGAGCAGACGGTTGCCCGCCTGCTCAACATTAGTATAAAACTTCATTCAAATTCAATGTAACGGGCAGTCATTTTTCTGGATGCATTTACCAGAACTGTAATGTCTGACGATCTGACAACGACTTCAGTATCGTCAGAGTAAGGAGGCCATGGAGTGAGTTCATCTCCATTGACCTCCAGGGGGCGCTTGAGGATGCAGTCGGGATCGCCGTACTGTACATCCTCCACCTCATTAACTAACGCTAGCAGCCACTGGTCCTGAAGTCTCAGCAGCCGCACCTCGGTTTCCATCGGTTCCATTTAGAATATCCTCACCATTATTAGGAATGAACGAAAGATCAACACCTGCTTCTTTCAACTTGGCAACATAGTTGACAAGAATATCTTGATTAGGTGGCATAGCAGTTACCACAGAAGAAGGGTTGAGTCTGAAGTCTTCATAAGGAGTGAAGACATTCCAACGGCGATAGTTAACACGATAGTTACCATCCTCTTCTCCATCAGATTCAAGATTCATGACCAGTGGATACAGCAATTGATATGCAACAAACTTATCTTCTTCGCGAACTTGAGTAAAGTTGCAGATAATGTTTTCACCAGTCTGAATCGTAACAATACGAATATTATGAGTAATTTGAGTCTCAGTAGTCATAAGTTTGCAAACTTGTACGATGGTATTCTAAACTATAAATGGGTGACTGTCAAGTCAGAGGTAGTCTTTGCGTTGATGGCGCTCGGGTACGATTTTATTCAGTTCGACCACTAGCATCCCATCCTCAAATTCAACTGATCCAACTTCCGTATCGTCTGCCAGTGTCCATGCTCTGGTGAAAGATCGTTGAGCCACTCCTCTATGGACATATGTTGTCTCAGTTTCTTTATCTTCTTTCTGTCCTTCGACGAATAATTTTCCGTCTTGTGTGTAGACATATACTTCTCCTTTCTTAAATCCAGCAAGTGCTAGTTCGAGTTTTGTCAGGATATTATTTACTTGAACTAGGTTATATGGTGGGTAGTTTGATGTAGTTTCGTGTAGAGAAAAAATTCTATCAAAATATTCATCCATACCAATACTGTTCCTGTTGATTCTGTCGAACAGTTGGTTTACATTAGCTGCATTAAAGCGCATTAGATCTGCCATGATAGCTCCTTGATAAGCGAGTTTGTGTTGTGTAGTCCCCGAAGGCGACTGGCGTAAAAGGGGGGTGCGTACACCCCTCATCCTCTTACAGGTATAATTATAACACTAAAGTGGTTTAGATTTTAGTATAATTTGGGCAAGATCCGAACTTTGTGATTCGGTTTTCAGTATAAATTCGATGCTATCTTTAACAAACATGTCAAATGCTAGTGAAAACCGAACCTCACCTGTCATATTATTTGCTACTCCATGCTGCAACCATGAAGGAAACAGAGCAACATTTCCTTTCTTATTTGGACACTCATATGGTCCATGATATAAACTAAAAAGTGGTATCCAATAGTCAGTGCTGGTTGGATAATCATCCAGACTCATGTTACCACTGACAAATGTATTTTCATGTAGAGAATGTGAATGCATACCAATTGGTTCGCCTGGTTCTAGACGAACTGCCCACCCACGGATTAGAATATCTTCTCGGTCCAACGCAGGAACATCAATTGCTTTGCAGTAATCTACATACGACTGATATATCTTATGCCTAAGAACCTGAACGCATGGTTCTTTCCAGTCAAAAATATTATATTTGGTCCACTCACCAAAAAAATTATTGCCAGATAGTTGTTCATTGTAAGAACCAACACCTGCTTTCTCAATCATGCGTTTCAACTTAGACGCAAGATTTCCCTGGTACTTATCTAAGTACAAAGAAACATCTAATTTTGGTGCAAATGGTGTATTAGGTTCCCAAGTTTTCCATCGATGTAGTTTAGGATCACCGTTTCTCTGTTTGATTACCAGATCATCGATGCCTCCCTGCAAATTCACTTCAGGCATTATACCTCTTGCTTTTTCCTTCCGATATTATACTTACTTTCTAGTGTCCACTCACCCTTTTCTTTGAATGCTAGGACTTTAATTTGATTTAGTGGTGCCAGATCTGCAATTTGTTCTGCGTTGACAACACCAATCAATCCCCAGTCACTCAGCAACTGGACGATACGATTACGACGCTGCACATCATTCAAAGAGAAGTTTGTTTTCTTACCATCTAAGGCAAACAATTCTTTAAAGTGTACAATATAATACTTGCCCTGCTTATGCAGAATGTGACAGGACTGATAGATCTTTTTTTCTTTGCGTGATGCTACACCAATCCTAGTCAGTGTTTCTCTCACCTTGAGGAAATCATCTGGTTCTTTTAGAACCACTTCAATCATATCAGATTGCTTCCACTGTACTTCAGTTTCAACGCTCATGCTTACCACCTTTTCTCAATGAATATGTAATACTATCTAGTTGATCCTTGGTGAGAATCCTGAGTGCTTGCAAAGCTTTATCGTCATTATAACCATAATAATCTTTGACCACATCAAGATAATCAATAGAATCTTTTCGTGCCCAAGGAGAGAAACGCTTCCTAGGCTTCACACTATTTAGTAAAAAGTCATATTGCATCTTCTTTGGCAGGTGTGAACACTTGTTCATCTCATTGACATAAAGGATAGTATCAGTGAAAGAACTGAGGCACCTGTTAACAATGTAAGGAGGATACCCTCGCTCAGCATCAGTATCATCATCGAGAATGTTCTTCTTAGATTGGTTAATTGAATACAAATAATCTTTTAATTGGTAAGACATATGTTTGCAGAAATTACAGTTCTCTTTGAATCAGTTGGTGGTACTTCATGCTTAAGATAAGCAGGAAATATAATTAACTTACCTGTCTCAGCAGGTATCTCTAGTTTACTCTCAAATATAATAGGAGAGCAACCTTCTTCAGTATCAACATAATATGCACACGCAAATGTATATGGAAAATGTTGATGTTTTTGGGCAGAATCTCCTTTCTCATATTGCATCACCCAAAAATTTTCACACTTGAGTTTTGCATCATGATCATAGTAACCTGCCATGATAAATTCACAAGCACCAACCAGATGCTTAACGAATGGATCAAACTTATGATTTATCTTATGAGTATCCCACGCACTATGCCATGCATTGACATTGCTTTTGTACGATTCTGGATGCTTCTTTCTATGTTTCTTGATGATACGAGAAAGTCCCCACTGTTCTGGATCCTCGTGAAGAATGAACACGGGAATCTCTTTACGAACAGTGGAGATATTGATTCCTGACATTAAAACTTGGAGTTGACGCCAAGCACTTTGGCATTGGGATTACGAGCAAGAGCGACTTCTTTTGCTTCTTGGTAGTTGCGAGCAATCACGGTCTCGTTAAAGACTTGACCTGCAACATAGAGACGGACTTCACACTTCATAATTAAAAAGGACTAGTTCCTTGCGAGCTGCTTGATCTATATTATAACTCCCCACGGAGCGCATGGTGTAAGTGTGTGCAAATTCCGCAGCTGTCCACTCCTTGAACCTATCTCTGATAAGTTGTGAGTTGTTGTAAGAAATCAACTGTGGACCAATGAATCTGTCACACTGAGCAGCAAAGTCATCATGATCGAATCCTTTGTGCATCGATCCTTTTTTACCATAGAGATTGTCTTTGATCTCATACGGTGGATCTAGGTATGTAAATACCTTCTTGTCATCAGTCAAGAGATCTTCATAGGACTTGTTAGTGATTTTCCAGTTGCCAATTAGATCTTGGTATTGTGAGAGACGATCTATCCCTGCAAGCGAGAAGTTGGAATCACTTGCTTGCTTGGAGAAGGAACTAGACTCCGTGAGTCCTGAGAAAGAACACTTGTTAACAATATAAAAAGAAACAGCACGCCAGATATCTTCAGAATATGGCGGAAATTTATCTGTCGTTGCAGATCCTGACAGGTAATCTTTAGCATCCAGAAAAAGTTGTTTAGCGGAAGCGGGG
>Ga0163111_10000463_pt1 | contig 24318 bp, 15 predicted proteins | sample CRUFie1St18metaG_FD_109645 | JGI IMG/M metagenome (GOLD analysis project Ga0163111, IMG submission 109645) | Marine microbial communities from the Costa Rica Dome - CRUD Field 142mm St18 metaG | ecosystem: Environmental > Aquatic > Marine > Oceanic > Photic zone | place: Costa Rica: the Eastern... | reverse complement strand
TTTTTAATGGAATTATATAAACCTAATCAAGACTTTGACTTTAGTTTATTAACTTTAGAAAGTCCAAAATCTATTCAAGGTGGAACACATTTTACAAAAATAAATATGGAACAAGATAAACCCCTCTATATTCAAATGCCCAAATGTGTTACCAAACAGGGTATTGTGAAAACGAATCGTGGGATGTATACCGACTTATTATACAATAAGAATAATAGCGAGACTTTAATAGATTGGTTACTTGCGCTTGAAAGTCATTGTCAGAAAAAAATCAATGAAAAAAAAGACTTGTGGTTTGTGAATGAGATAACCGAAGATGATATAGAAAATATGATGACGCCCGTATATCGTTTATATCGGTCTGGAAAAAATCTACTAATACGCGCATTTGTAGATGTAGACAGGTCTTTGGAACAGCCTAAATGTATGATTTACGACGAGAAAGAAATCAAATTAGACGCATCTGAAGTAACGAATAACAATATTATTCCACTTTTACTTGTTGAAGGTATTAAATTTACATCAAAAAGTTTTGATATTGAAATTAAGCTAATTCAAGCAATGGTTCTAAATAAGGAACCCGAATTAATGCAGACATGTTTAATTAAGAAAGATAGCGTGGTTCATAATACTATCGCATCCGAAGAACCATCGCCTGTTGAAGAAGAACTCGCAGCACCACAAACCGAAGAACTCGCAGCACGACAAACCGAAGAACTCGCAGCATCACCGCAAACCGAAGAACTCGCAGCATCACCACAAACCGAAGAACTCGCAGCATCACCACAAACCGAGGAACCCGCAGCATCACCGCAAACCGAGGAACCCGCAGCATCACCGCAAACCGAGGAACCCTCACTGAAGGGTGAAGAAGTCAGCCCAACTGAAGAAACGCCTATGGTAAATAGTATTTTAGATTATGTTCCTGAAGAGCAGGATTATTTAGAAAAAATAAATAATGATTTAGAAGAAGTGAATATTGAGCCGGATGAAAATGGGGCCGTTTCTATAAAGCAGCCTAATGAAATTTATACTGAAATATATCGTGCGGCACGAGCAAAAGCGAAACGTATGAGACAAGCATCTATTGAAGCATTTTTAGAAGCAAAAAAAATAAAAACCCAACATTTATTGGATGATTTGGATTCTTCTGATGATGAGGATTATTCATCAGAGGAGGAATTAGATACTTTTTAGCAAAAAGTAACTAAATCAATAAAAATATTTTATTTTTTAATTTATATAATGAAGTTGTTAAAAAGTCTCAAGAAATTCATCAAAGCAAACCACGTTCTTGCGATTTTAGGATTATTCGTTCTATTAGTTGCGATTAATCAGTTTTCAAAACGCAAGTCTAATGTAACTGATACTATGCACGGTGGTAAGGTTCCGAACCCATTAACACCTGCGGGCGTTCCGGAAGGTGCCGTTGTAGACGAATCGACGTATGCCTCGGTTCAACCCAGCGAACCGAAACCAGAGGCCGAAAAGAACGGTCATGCGGTTGATACTGCTTCGCCTAACGAGCTACTTCCGGGCGGCGGTGACCTCTCCAACGTGAACCAGTTAAGCGCTGGTCACCACATTGGTATTGACACTGTTGGTGGCTCTAGGGGTAACGCTAACCAGCAGCTCCGCGCGGACCCTGTTATTCCTAAGGTTAATGTTGGCCCGTTCCTTAACAGCACCTTCGAGCGTGACACTGTTGGTTTAGAAACAGCTTAATTTTGATATAATATTTATACGTGATTCCTTAAAATGTTGATTATTTATATATGAAAATCAACATTTTAGGTTATATTTTAATGGCGTTTGTTCTAATAATAGCATATCGCATATTTCAGGATTCCGAATATTTAAATCTAAAATGCATTATTTCAGACGTAGATGGAAAACGCTATTGTGTGAGGGAACGGAGTAAAATGACACTAGCCGCCGACTTATTAGCCAGAATAAACGTGAAGATGAATAAACTAGTTAAATATCTAGGTGAAAAATATCCTGACAGAGAGAATATTAAGCGTTTAGTAGACGGCTACAATCCCAAAAAAATAATGGAAACATTACCTACCAGCGAATATACCGCCTATAGCGAAAACAAGGGTGAAAAACTGGCTTTTTGTCTCAATACGGAAAAAAAGAAAGGTAGTAGATTAATAGATGAAAACACCTTGATGTTTGTCGCTCTTCACGAGTTGTCTCATGTAGCATCAAAAAGCATCGGTCACACTGACGAATTCTGGAACAATTTTAAGTTTTTGATAAAAGAGGCCGAAACAATTAATATATACACTCCTGAAAATTACAAGAAAAATTCCAAACGATATTGCGGAACAAATATTGTCGATAATCCGTATTTTGATTTATGATATATTTTATGAAATATTTTATTTATAAAATTACATTTTCATTATCAAATAATTGAATTATTATATACTTATAAAAATACTATAAATATATAATGGACGAAAACATCACTTCATGTCACCCAATTTTACTGGCATCTGAAATGTATGCGGATATACTCAACAGCACTAGTATGACTAATCATATGATGAAACTTCTTAAAGGAGTAAAGAATATTAAAATTGTTCCGTATTGTTACTTTCATAATGATCGTATGGATTACGAGGAAAAGAAAGGAAGGGTTTATTCCGATGAAGAACCAGCGTCTATTTCATACGCAGTAGAAGAAGTAGATTTAAGTGATGTAAATGATATTGTCTCCTATGTAGTTCCGCTTTATCGTACGAAAATTCCAAAAAATTTTAAAAATACTAGATTATGCGGAATGATTGGCGTTCCAATCCCAAATGAGGAGGATCCTAGTATTAATCAAGACCACTATGTAACGTATGTTTATGAAAATGGAACACTGATGTATTTTGATTCGGCCATTACTAAAAATTATTCCAAAGATGAAACGTATAATATTCTAATCGCGGTATTTAATCCAGAAAAGATAATCGTAAATAAGAAAACATTTGAGACAGCCGGAGGCGTATCGGAATCCGAATACACATATATTGCTCAAAATATATTTTGTCACAGCTGGTCCCTCTGGTTTCTCTTCACCGTCCTTGTAAACGAGAAAGATATGTCTTCCATCAATCGTATGGCTCCAAGAGCAAAGGGAACCAAGTATGACCGAGCAACACTAATCAAAATCAAAACATTTGTATACGATACGTTATTAGAGAAGTTAAATCTATCATATATTAAGGACCTTAACCTATTTGAATCGTTTAAATATATCATTGAAAACAACAATCCAAATAAATATATTCAAATCATCAACTAATAATGTCCATTACCCAACAACTATTTTTTTATAATATACCAGATTTGAACATCAAACTTCTGTTCCGTTTTCATAGGAACAATATTATTTATTTTCCATACACTATTATCTAATACCGGAAAATGAGTGTCACAATTATACTTATTATTAATAAATGTGATAATGCACTCAGATGACAAATTTTTATCAATAAATTGTTTGTAAATAGTTTCCCCGCCAATAACCCATATATCATCATAACTATTATTATCACAAAACTCGGTAATATCGTCAATCGTTTTGAACGACACAATATTATCGTTATCTCTCACTTCATCGATTTCCAACGTGGTTGACAACACCAGATTATCCCTATTCTTCAAGTGTTTTCCATTAAAACTATCCCATGTTTTCTTACCCATAATTACCGCATTATTTCCGTTACCCTGTGTTAGTTTAGAAAAGAACTGCATATCCTCTTTTATTTTCCAAGGCAGTGTTCCATCCTTACCTATTCCTCTATTTTGACACATTCCTGCTATTATTTTGTATTTCATAATATAAAATAATGTAGTATATTTTTATATATATATGTCACAAATATATAAAGTAGCTCATCTTAAAAATAATGAGATAGTAACATTATATATATTTTACGGTAGCAAAATAGGTGATACTGAATATGAATCAACACTTCTAGAAAATCGTTTCAAAGCGGATAAAAATGATGAATTATTCAAACAAATATTTACCGATGAATTATTGAATAAAATAATTGAAGATGATATTAATGTGAAATTTATTGATATGAAAATTCATTTAGACGATACAATCGAAAACATCAAGACTAAAATCTTATACGCTGTTGATTCGGACACTTTTTCTTTTTACGAAATGTATTTATTTGTAAAACTTAAAAAGAGCCATTATCCTGAAAAAGTATATGAAAATCTTACACAAAAAAATTCGTATGATTTGGGCAAATTACATATAGAGCAATTTCTACATAATATTAATAGTCCTGAATTGATTGATAGTGTTAAAACAAAAGACATATATGATTATGATGACATTGTAAATCTTAATTTAACCGAGAAAAAATATGTGACAAATAAATCGATTGATCAGAAAATAGTGGTAAAGGATACGAATTATCCATACTTTGTAAATCCATACGATATTACACAACTGGGAGACTTACTAGATGACACACAAGAAAATTTTATAACTACCACCAACAACAGTATATTAATGAATTTTGGTGAGGTAGCAGATAATATTATCTATATGTGTCTCACCGAAGATGTTATAGAAGCTACTGATGAGAAAAATTTGTCGCAAGAAAGTTGTATAAAAATATACTTTCCAAAATTATATGATAAGAATATTGCCTCTATTAAAGATTTAAAAGCCAATAGAGATTCGCTGTTATTCGCTAGCAAAAATATGGTGTCGGAGAGATTTATTGTAAATGAACAAAATATTACTTTACTACTTGATATACACAATAATCCTAGCTCCGAATACGAATTGGCATATGAAAAGAAGGGTATAAAATCATCCGAGTTCATAATACACCCCCCTTCCTCGTTTAACCTGCCGTTAGATGTGGTATTCAAATTGATAAATACGTCAGAAGATATACCCTTTACAAAGTATAATCCGGGCAAAGGACAAGAGAAAATGTATCGGTTACACACGGCATATACTGCGATAAACGGAAAGAAGATTCCCTCGTTATCACCGCGGGAAATATTTAAAACTATGAAAGAAATAGGCATGTCAAAGTCGGTAGCGGTCTATACAAAATACATTTACAATGATATGATGAAAACTCTTATATGTGAATTTAACTCAAATGGCGATATTACTGTTAAGGTAGACGGATTCATAGATATAAAAGAGTTTGATGAGACTATTAGGGACGCAATCAATAATGTTATTACTAAAATAAAAGATTACATTTCACAGGGTGGATATACCATGAATCTATTCACATCCATAGACGATGACTATGTTGAAATTAGTAACATTGAATATCAGATTAGCGTTCCTGTTCAAAAAAAATTAAACATAGAGCCATTAAACAAATGTATTTCTGGTGTCTTTATTGCATCTAATTTTAACATTACACAGGGGATTGAAATGAGATATAAACGTGTTGAGAATTATGACGAGATGAGTGCATCGGAAGCACTAATAGTAGACCTATTAAACAAAGGATTATCTAATGATATTATTGTTGAAAATTTGATAAAAAATTTCAATATGAATGATGGCGATGCTAGTAAACTTTACAACGAGTTTGTTAATTCGGAAAAGATTAAAATGAAACAGAATGATTTTGATAACAAAAAATTTAAAATAACGAACAATCCCGGATTAAAAGTGGTGATAACAAAAGATAACGCAAATAATATATTTTTGGACATTTCGGGAATAGACAACGTAAATTACTTGAAAACACTGGATATGTATTTAGATTCGTTAATGCGAATTACCCAAAACCCAGATTTAATAAGCAAATGTAAAATTGTAGAAGAAACAGACGATCCAGACATTATTCCCGACACGTCTAGCGATTTGGTTAGCAAGGCTGAGGAAATAAACTATAAGACAAATATCAAAGATGGAGCCATTCGTCTAGAAGAGGATATGGAATACGATGTAAACCTCTTTGATAACGATGATGATAGCGAGGAAGAAAGCGACGAAGAAAGCGACGAAGAAAGCGACGATGATATGGGTGGCGGCGCGGATAACGTAGAAGGTTACGAAGTTGACCTAGAAAACATTAAACTGCGCGATTATTTTTCAGAGCGTATGAAATCGCGTGACAAGGACTTATTTATGGTGAAGGGCGAAGGTAATATTAACTCATATTCCCGTTCTTGTCCGTCTCACGAGCGAAGACAACCTGTGATACTTACAGATGAAGAAAAAGATAAAATAGACAAAAATCATCCAAATTCATATGGTGAAGCTATTCATTATGGTAGCAATCATAATAATAAACATTGGTATATATGCCCTAGATATTGGAGTTTAAAACATAATGTAAGTCTTACAGAAGAACAAGCAAAGTCAGGTAAATATGGAAAAATAATTCCATTAAAGGCAAAAAAAATATCAAAAGGTGAAGAAATATTTGAATTTACATCCGATAAACAAATAGATCCAAATACCAAACAATATAAGCCTCAATATCCTGGATTTCTCAAAAAGCAAAATGGAGTTTGTGCTCCGTGTTGTTTTGGAGGACCTGAAATAAGTAAATTACAGAAGAAACGACGTGAAATGTGTAATAATGATATTGAAGCGAATAACACGCCACTGAATAATAATGAACAAAAAACAAAACCCTCCGAAGAGCCTGCAGTTCCCGAAGAGCCTCTAGTTCCTGAAGAGCCTGTAGTTCCTGAAGAGCAACCAGTAACCAAACAACCAAAAAAAACAATGAAGAAAAAGGAAATCAATAAAGCTAAAAAAGAGAATATGAATATGGATAACTACATAAAAGGTCCGGAAAAATTTCCGTTAGATAATAATCGCTTTGGATATTTACCGGTATCTGTAGAAAAGTTTTTAAGTACTAGCAATAAGCAGTGCTACATTAGCGATACAAACAAAAATCTAAAACCAAACCACCCTTGTATAATGAGATTAGGCGTTGAATCAAATAATTTACAATCATTTATTTCGTGTATTGCCAAGATATGGGCAAATAGAGAGGGCGGTGAAGGGGTTATAAATTCGCCTACGATTTTAGAAATGAAGCAGTTGTTGATAGACAGCATAGATTATGATACATTTGTTACATTACAGAACGGCAACCTAATTACTATTTTTGGATTAGATACGGATGAAAACGATACAGTAGAATATGAAAAACTACAACAGTCCGAAATATATAAGAAATTACAGTCGGATGATCCAGCAAAAATAAAGTTTTTTAAAAAAATAGTCAGCGCCTATGCGAACTTTATTAAATTTTTAAATAATCCATCTGTAATTATTGACCACACCTATTTATGGGATTTAATATGTAAACCCAATGATAAGCTCTTTAAAGACGGATTAAATATGATAATTTTGGATATTCCAAATGATGATATGACAGACAAAATAGACATTTTATGTCCTTCCAATAGTTATTCTGATAACTTTTTTGATAAAAACAAAGATACTATTATGCTAATTAGAAAGAAAGAGGGTAAAAATAAAAACGATGATAATTACTTTGAGGTAATATGTGAAATGAAAGAAGAAGAACAATATAACATATCTACTAGAATAAAACTAGACGGAAAAAAATTCAAAGATATAAAGGACACTATTCTTACTATTAAACAAGCATATACAAAGTGTGATGGTCTAACTAGTAAGCCAAACGTATATACATTCAAGAAAAATATCATATTATCCGCATTAGTAAAAGAAATACTGGAACAGAACTACAAGATAATAGGGCAAATATTTAATTATGACGGTAAGGTAATTGCTGTCAAAGTAGAAAATAACGGAGTAATAGGAATATTACCATGCTATCCTTCGGCACCTATGATTGGAATAGAACACGACATTGAATATATTTGGATTGACAGTGTAGTTGGTGAAACGTATACAAAAACCATTGATTTTCTCTTTAATGTGAAACAGAATTCGGATAAAATTCTCTCCAAACCAGTAGTAAAGGTGAAAGAAAATGACATAATTGTTGGTGTAATAACAGAGACTAACCAATTTGTTCCAGTAAATCCCGACCCTAGCTATATTGATAATGATTATAAAGGAATTACAAAAACCATCATAGCAAATGATTTCAATGAAATAGATACGTTGATCAGCAGCGATAACAGCATTGACATTGAGCGTATTAATTATATCAAAAAAATAAACATTGAAACTGGATTTTACAAAATCTTCAGAAATACAATTCGGATTATGCTTGGTGAACACAATAATAAAAATATAAGAAATCAAATAGAAGAAATCATTAATTCAAGCCAACAACACAATAATAAATTGCGTCGCGTAATTAAATTATTGCGAACTATTACAAATAATTATTTCAAATTTACACCTTTTTCAGATGATATAATAAACGATATTATTAATGTAACCAGCTGTTATAAGACGGAAAATTCCGACGAAAAAAAATATTGCTTGGTAGACGAAACAACTAAAGAACTAAATATGATGATTCCCAAACAAAATCTAATTAACGATTTGGATAACGAAAAAGTCTATTTTACGAAATTAGCGGATGAACTAATACGATTTAATCGCATCAAGAATTTTATATTTGAACCAAAATCATTTTTATCTCTCGGTGACATAGGATATAATCTTGGTGATGATGAAATAGTTCTGATGCAATCTCTACTTAACAAAGATTATTTTGAAGACATCGAACACGAAATTAAAAACGAACACGTTCAAACAAATACGTTTGACAATGTGAACCCATTGGAAACATTTAAGTATTCCTCCACTTTTAATATGGATGAATTTGATAAAAGTCCTTTGCCGGGAAACAATAGTACCAAGCCGAAAGCTACAAAAACCAAAAAACGTCTAACATTACAAGATAAATAAAATCATTAATAACATTAAATTATATATAATGATATTAATCCAACTCATCGTAATCCTCCTCTTCGCTAGTAGTTTGTTCCTCATCTGTTTCAACCATTATTGAAGGTATAGTATTATCGCTATTATATTCACTATCATCCGTTGAATCATTATCATCGTTCATATATATACTTGCGTATATACTAGAAGTGTCAATCATTGGAGGTAACATAGGCATTGTGTTTAAACTAGTGTCTGATGTCATACTTTCCATGATAATGTTGTTTATACTAGAATCAAGCATAACATTATTTGTAATGTTGTTATAATAATAAGTGTTGGTAGTATTTCTTAACAAATATTGGTCCAATATACTAGACAACATTCTATAGTAATCGTCGTTATCAATTATATTCAGGGTTTGACCAGAATTATCTTGTGGTGTTTCTACCACCCTTTCACTTATTCGTCCTCTACCTCCTTGTAGTCCTCTACCTCCTTGTAGTCCTCTACCTCCCGGTCGTCCTCTACCTCCTTGTCGTCCTCTACCTCCTTGTCGTCCTCTACCTCCTTGTCGTCCTCTACCTTCTTGTCGCGCTGCAACGGCTTTCGGTTTTTTAATAACAGTATCTATAAATTTATATTGAATAGTAAAGCTACGATTCTTATCTCCAAATACGAATGGTTTATCATCTTTTTTTTCGTATTTTCTAAACACGATTTTCCTACCGTATATAGGATTATATTTTTTAAATTCTCTCAATTCGTTCTTGATATTGAACTTTGAATTTTTTCGCAATGCTGATATAAGTGAAAACGAATAGGTCAAATAGTCTTTTAATAGATGCGCAAATGCCTCAACAATTTTCTCTTTTGGAAATTGCGAATCTATATTGTTAGGATTAAATATGTCTTTGAATTCTACTAACATTTTGAAAATGTATTTATATTTTTGTTTCATAGACGATGACTTACAGAAATCGTCAATTGCTATTTCTCGTAGAACGGTTTCATTTAAATAAGTAAATTTAATTATTGAAAATCCGGTTAATACATATTGATGAAATAAATATGGCATTTCAAAATGGCTATACTTTATAGCGTAATATATATTATATAGTTCTGATACAGTGAATTCAACATTTGTATATGGATTTTTTATCTTTTGGGGTTCAGCAAAGAAATTTGTATTGTAAGTCAATGCCGCATTAATAACCTGAATTAAATCCGATATTCTAAATGTGTAAAGAACACGTGACTTATCTACATATAATTTAAATAATGCTTTATCGGTAATAGTAGCTATATTATTGAGACACAAGTCCACATCATTTCCATATTTAATAGATTTAAATACTTTGTATCGTCGTACAAATCTACATAGAATATGGTATATTTTTTGAGATTTATTAAAAATAATACTATATTCAGTTTTCATCGTGCTTGATACAAACGGAGATTGTAAGATAAATTTATCATATACAAAAAATTTATTTTCATCATTAAATCTATTAGATAAAAAATTAGTAAGAGGATCGTCTATTTTAATTTTATACTTGTTGTCTTCTCTATATAAATTATCATAAAATATAGAATTAATAATACTAAAAGTGTTCATTGTAGTATTATTAATTAATATTATTTATATTGTTTTGTTTAAAACCCTACGTCGTATTCATTATCTTCTCCAATATCAGTCGTATTAATATTCTGAATGTTGTTTGAAACAGAGAGTTTGGATATAGAACACGGGTCATCATTGTACGCAAGGTCTTCAAACCCTTCGTCAATAATGTTCTGATAGTTGTCGTCACTCCATTCCTGGGCCGTCACATCGGTGAAACGGTCCAGGTCAAGCAGAACCTGGAATGCGCTCGTCCCAAAATATCCCTCCTGACCGCACATTACGTTGGCGGATACACCACGCATCGTGTCCAGCTCGGCGTGACGCGCCGCCTTCAGAAACATCTCTGGCGTCTCTTCAAAGGACGCTTTTGCAATTGGTCCAATGTTGTCGTTATTGATTCCATGTCTGAATATCGAAACCATCTTATCGTTACAAGCCATTCTATCACATAGAAGGGTTAAATGATGATAATTAATGTAGGTGCTGTCAAACTCAATCACCTCCGAGATTTCGTCAAATATGGCTTGTCGTGCGGCCTCAATACCCAATACACGATATATTTCTTGAATGTCGTTCGTAATTGTTCGCGTGTTGTCAATGTAGTCTAAGCTCAACAAATCAAGTAGATTCGTACCAACCGTATCCAAAACCCACGTTTCTCTTCTCTCATACTTCCCATCCTTTTCTGATACACTATCCGTCACCTTTCTCGGAATGACACCTTTAATGTTTTTCACGCCTCGTAGAACAACATTGTTAAGTAGATGGTCTTGAAAGTTCTGAATCATATATATTTCATTGGATTGGTCAAGCGAGTTTGCGCTCTTTTCTTTCAGCTTCTTCATAATACCGTTCAGACGGATTCTAAATATAATCTTATCGTCATTATAATCGCTAAAGAGACAATCTAACTCGTCATCATACACATTTTTAATAGCAAAGTTGATGTCTTCAATCGTAATGTTTTTATCTAACATTTCCTCCGCATTCAGTTCCATACGCACAATCCAGTTGGACTTTTCGTCCTCCTCCTTATTCACATTGCCGCAATTATCAAGCATATTCTCAAATTCTTTAAATTGGGTAATAATTTCAGTGTCCTCGCCAATAAGAGTATTCATATCATCTGGATCAAAACAGATTTTCACCGAGTTAATTAGACTCTTCAAAGTTGTGTTTTCAATCTTATTCATAATGTTTTGTGCATCTTCCTGATTCTCTTCTTGATCAGGTAGCATAAATACTGTACAAGACGGATTCTTCGGGTTTTCGGATAGTGACAAGATCTCCTCAATTCTAGGAACACCACGAGTTACATTTGACTTGCTCGCCACTCCAGCAAAGTGGAAGGTGTTGAGCGTCATCTGAGTTGTAGGCTCACCAATACTCTGTGCCGCAATAATTCCAACCATCTCGCCAGGCGCCACGATAGATTTTTTGTATTGGACAATAATTTTTTCAATTAGAACCTCAATGGCCTCGCGACTGAAGCGTTTGACCATAAGAAGGTCTTTCGGTGTAAGATAATAGTAATACATAATTTTAAATAGTGGGGTTGGTTTTACGTAATGAAATGCTTCTATGCGCTTGTATCCATCGTCAATAAGGTTGAACGCCTCTAGTGGAGTAATGTCCACCATTGAATTTACATTTATGTATTGCTGTCCACGAACATTATTAATAAGGTGCTGAAAAGCAACAGGAACATTAATGTTTTTACTATCTCGCATTTTAAATACATACTCAATAACTCGCTCACGCGATTCAATCATCATATTTATCATATCCATACATCGCTTATTCGTGTCGCTGATTTGTTTTTTAAGACGCCTCAACGCTGGTTTGGTGTATGAGGTAGTGAATATAGCATCCTTCGTGTTATCACTTGGCATCTGGTAGTGAGCGTAAATCTCTTCCACGCTCATGCTAACCAGTGGGAGAACTTGGCTTTCCACCTTGACCGGATCAATACCATCGTCACCATACGTATATTGGATGATTTTATTTTTGTTATTGCGAACAGTCATATCATACTCAACCTTCAAATCTTCCAATCCTTTCACCAATCGCCGTTGGATATATCCGGTTTGCGATGTTTTGACCGCCGTATCAATGAGACCCACGCGACCACCCATCGCATGGAAGAACAGCTCTTCAGGTGACAACCCCGAAATAAAGGAGCTCTCTACAAATCCACGCGCTCCAGGCGAGTCATCAAACTTGTTGAAGTGTGGCAAGGTCCGATGCTCAAATCCGTATGGAATCCGTTTACCATCCACGTTCTGTTGTCCGAGACATGAAATCATCTGTGATATATTGAGCTCACTACCCTTTGAACCAGCGTTAACCATAATAACAAATCGGTTATCACGGCTAAGGCTTTTTCTGCCGATTTTACCTGCCTCATTCTCAACCTTTCGGAGAATATTGTTAATCTGTGTCTCAAACTCTTCTTCGTTACTTTTACCCGTTTTATTTTCAAAAATTCCAAGATGCGTTTCATCAATCAGAGAATGAACATCGCGTTTTTTGGCCGTAATAATTTCGGCGATTGCTTCGTTTGTCTCTTGGTCAGCAATCAAATCGCTAATACCAACACTGTAGGCACTTGTCTTCATATATTCGGTGACAATATTTTGCATATTATCTACAAAATCGGCACAATTGTTATTACCGTAATCGTTACAGATTCGCTGTAGCAAACCTCGTGCACCGTCACCAAACGCCGACTTGTCCAACTGTCCACGAATAAACTTACCGTTATCTATTTCAATGACAGCATTAGATGTTTTATAATCGTCGTTTTCACCAAACCGCTTCGTCTTATATTTAAGTGACATCGGCGGCATAATTTGCGTAAGAACCTCAAAACTGTTAATGGTATCAGTATTTGGGATTTTAGATATATCCACTTTATCGTAGGCCATTAGCAAATTCATGGCATCGCGATGTGACATATTGATATTCGGTCGCGTAATTTGATAGGAACCGAGAAGCGAATCCTGAAATATACCAACAATGGTTTTGTTGTTTGCTGGACTGATAATTTGCCACTGAACCGCCGCCAGATTCTTCAACTCGGAGGCGGACTCAATATCTTGAGGCATATGCATATTCATTTCATCACCATCAAAATCAGCATTATAAGGTTTCGTATCGGCCACATTCATACGAAATGTGTCGCCTTCCGGCATAATCACCGTGCTATGACACATCATCGACATTCGATGAAGGGTTGGCTGACGATTGAAGAGAACAGGATCACCGTCTAGCATATGACGATGGACAATGTCGCCAATATTTAGGCTTAGTGAATCACGGTCCACATATCTCAGTGAAATATTATCACCGTTTTTCCTTTCCAGGATTTTAGCACCTGGGTGGACGTCGGGTCCATTTCGAACCAATGATTCCAAGAAGGAAATATTCATTTTATTCACCCGCACTGGGTAGGTTATATTCATAGCGATTTTCTTGGGAACCCCCAACTCCTTGATGGAAAGGTTGGGATCTGGTGTAATAACCGACCGTGCAGAGAAATCCACACGTTTACCCATAAGATTTCCGCGAATACGTCCAACTTTACCATTCAGACGGTCCTTGATTGATTTAAGAGGACGTCCAGAACGCTGCGCATGCGCCGCCACACCTGGGATTTTGTTATCCACTAAGGTGGCAATGTAATACTGTAGCAGCGTTGTCCAATCGTTAATTACCTGTCCTGGAGCATTTGTTTCTATTTTATTTTGCAAAGTGTTATTTGTCTTAATAATGTTTACAATAATATGACTAATATCGTCCTCGCTCCGCTGCTGTGAATCGTGCTTTACTGAAGGTCGCACCGCAGGTGGAGGAACCGCAAGAACTTGGCAAATCATCCAGTCTGGACGCGACCATACAGGGCTAAATCCCATAAAGGTTACATCTTCATCTGAAATACGACGAAATTGCTTTAGAACAATTTCAGGTGTCATCACCATTGTCAGATTTTCTTTTTCAACACCCTCGATTTCATCCCATTCAGCAACCAGCGTCGCCAACCCCTCTTTCTTTAGCTTGCTAGGTTGAAGACAACCACACCCTTCATTGGTATCTTCTCCGCAGCGTTTAATCTTACTAGCGTCACGAAACACAGCATTCCATCTGTCTTCGTTTGACTCTTTTAGAAGGTGTTTATATTGGTCTTTACTAATTAGCAATTTGCTACATTTAACACATGTACACCTAATTACCTTCATAATAGTATTCAAGTATTGTATGTAAAACAACGGTCGTGCCAATTCAATGTGACCAAAATAACCCGGGGTTTGCATATAGTCTAGGCCATCGGTAGGACATACATAGCCAGGCTCAAGGACACCCATTCGTGGATCAAACAAACCATTAATTACAGGTTTATTATTAATATAGGTATCGCGATTTGTAATAGCAGCTACTGAACCATTACGAATTTCCTCTGGGGATAGAATACTAAATTGTATACCAATAATTTTAGAAGCATCTTTACCATAATTAGCATCTTTCTTAGTGGCAGCCATCCTTCTTATATTACGCATATAATATTTAGATTGTTTTATTCAATTTTATACTAAATTATAAAAAATTGAATGAAAAATATTTAAATAAAAATCATAACACACTCTATGATGAAGAAGGACATTAAGAATAAACATAAATATCAGACACGTTCGAAGACGAAAGATGAGAAAACCTGTAAAAACAACGAATCTTCGGATGATGAATCAGATTGGGTTACCGATGAAGAAGATATTGAAATGGATGATATTCGCAAATTGATCAGCAACATCTTTCCATCAAACTACATGAAAAATAAGGTTCAGGCCGCTGAAGAGACAGACGACGCCGAAAAAATGAAAAAACAATTCAAAAAGATGAAGGATAAATATGACTCATCTAATAAAAAAGAAAAATCAACCAAAGACGACGCTAATATCAAATTAAAAAAGATGGAATCAAAATCAAAGAAGAATAATAATGATATGAAGAAAAAGAGCGACAGGGCTAAAGAAGCCAAAACGGTGGTAAAAAAAGAAAAAACTTCAACTAAATCAAACAAAACAAGGGCGAAATCACCTAAAAAAGAAAATAAAAAGAAATCTGGCTATAAGCAAAATAACTATATTCTTGATATTATGTCAGACAGGACTAAAAAAATGATCGATGAAGAAGAATCCGAATCAGATTCCGAATATGAGGAAGAAGACGCTACGTCATCTGAATCAGAGAATGAGAGTGATGTAGAGGAAGAAGATAGCGATGAGGAAACTGAATCCGAGGAAGATTCTGACGCTGACGAGTCGGATAGTGATTCTGAAGAAGAAACGATTGATTTTGGTAAAACGGGATTATTTAATATACTTCTTACAATGGGTAAAGATATGGATGAAGATTACTCGGAGGATGAATCAGAAACCGAGAGTGAGAGCGACGAAGAGGAGGAAGAAGAGGAGGAAAAGAAAAAATCCAAGAAAAAAGAAAAGAAAAAGGCCGAAGACGATGAAGAAGAAGACGTAATTACGGATATGGAGGCGTATTCAAAGGTTCGTGAAATGATTAATAACCTTAGCGATAAGGATAAAAATAACAAGGAGATGAAGGCAATTATCAAGGATTTTGAAGAACGAGAGAAGAAATACAACAAAAAGGAGAAAAAGCGAACTAAGAAGATTCGCAATACGAACACTGAAAAGTTCCAAAAAGTAATAAAAGAGAAGAACTCACTGAACGACGCAAAGTTCTTTCGGAATAAGCTAACCATTCAGGAGCAAGAAAAGGTTCTGAAAGAAGTAGAAGAGCTCAAAAAACATATGGAAATAGATAAACCTTATCGTCTAACTTTGATTGAATCCGATATTCCTGTGATCTACAAATCAATCGCATTCAAGAAAATCAATACACTCAAATATATGGATGAAGGAGGTGGAGAATACTATAAAATCAAAAACTGGGTTGATACCTTTATGCAAATACCATTTGGTAAATATAAAAACATTCCTCTTACCATCAATGACGGTGTTGATAAATGTCACGAATTTATGGAAAACTCAAAGAAAACATTGGACGACGCTGTATACGGGATGGATGATGCTAAACTCCAAATTATGCAGATGGTTGGACAATGGATTGCTAACCCAGAAGCTGTCGGCTCAGCCATTGCAATCAAGGGTCCTATGGGAACGGGTAAAACAACGCTCGTAAAAGATGGAATTAGTAAAATTCTCGGACGTGAGTTTGCGTTTATTGCGCTGGGCGGTGCGACCGATTCTAGCTTTCTAGAAGGCCATTCCTATACATATGAAGGGTCTTCATGGGGTAAAATCATAGACATTCTTATTCAATGTAAATCAATGAATCCGGTAATTTACTTTGATGAGTTGGATAAAGTAAGTGATACACCCAAGGGTGAAGAGATTAACGGAATATTGACTCACTTGACGGATACTACACAAAATACCAAGTTTCACGATAAGTATTTCTCCGAACTGGATTTTGATCTTAGCCGTTGCTTATTCATCTTCAGCTACAATGACGAGACCAAGGTTAATCCTATTCTCAAAGACCGAATGTATCGGATTCAAACAAAGGGATACGATGTCAAGCAAAAGACCACAATTGCGAAGGACTATTTGATTCCTAAGATTAGAGACCAAGTTAAGTTTGATGCTCAAGATATAGTAATAAGCGATGAGGTTATCAAACACATCATTGAAAAGTATACAGAATCTGAACAAGGTGTTAGAAATCTTAAACGCTGTCTAGAAATTATTCACACTAAACTAAATCTATATAGACTTATGAAGCCAGAATCCAATCTATTTGAAAAGGATATGAAGGTTGATATTGAGTTCCCTCTAACTGTTACGAACGAAATCGTAGATAAATTCATCAAGATTACCGAAGAGACTGGTAGCTGGCGCAATATGTATATGTAAATGTTCTTAGCGCTAAATTTATAATGTTTTAATTATTGATTTAAAAATAAAAATATACAGTGTTATTTTTATTTTTATTTTTGTTATTTAATACTTGTTACATTAAATACTTGTTTTATTCTAAGGAGCGGTTACCACCCCTTACATTCAAAAATTTAATTTGTTCAGAAGTAGCACATACACATCCCTTTGAACCACTGTATACTGCTGGACAGCAATTAGGATTCATCTCGTTCTCTCCAAATAGTGATAGTTTTCCTTCTGGTAACGGAACACCCAGACCCTTAACGTTTGTTTCTGATTTGTTGTAATCCTCTTTTTTTGACAGATAGCTCGCTTTCACTCCATCGCCCATAGAATAGTCTATTGCTGCTCCGATTAAGTTAGTAGAGACCTCAAACCCCTCTTTTAATCCCCCAGCGCAGCTACAAAACGAAGTGGTTGCGATGACAGCTCCCGCCAGCATACACAAAAATATTATTTCTAGTCTCATTTTGAATCCCAAAATATTAAGTTCCATTATAAAAAATATATAGATTATAATTAATAGCCTAAATAAGATTATTTTAATGTTTTAGATGATGAGCCATTATTGTCTTCCCAATCGTGGAATATCCAATCTCCAATAGGAATAGTATGATCGGTGGTGATTAGACAGTAAAGAACCGGACAATGATGTGACGATACTCGAGATGGATATTCACCACGTAAATTATCAACACGAACATATTCTTTAATCATAGGGTCATACACTAAATGATTCCCCGTTACATAGATGGGTTTATTTTCTTCACCCTTATCTATTTCGTACATTTTATGGATGATGTTACCTCGTTCATTAACATTATTTATTTTCATCACTGAAACAACCCGTGTCCCATTTTTAAGAACCGTATTTAATTCTAAATCTTTCATTGATACCAATTCGTCGTCTCGTGTTCTAATTTTAGTATTTGGGTCAAAGCATGAAGAGTTCGCTGCTCGTTTTATATCAACCAGTATTATTATAAAAATAACTAAAATAGCAGTAGCAAAAGCAGCAGCATATTTAAGTGGAATCGCTATAGCTGTTAATACCGCAGCAATGCCCGCACCAAAAATTGGTATCCAAGCCGCCGCGGCCGCCGCTATCATTAAAGCAATAACACTTGCGATTATAGAAGCGATAAGTAGACCCATTGATTGCGCTAGCAAATCCATAGAACCCATTAACGCAAATAGAGGACCCACTAATGTATACAAAAATACAGCAAATATTCCCAGTGTTTTATTTAACATGTCTTTTATGTTAATGAAAAATTGCTGTAATGGTAATGTCATAGTTTTTAATATTTCGAATATACTAGAAATTATACTTGTTGAACTACCTTGCATATTGCTAATGTTGTCTAATAGTTCTAGTAAATTATTAGATAAATTCTTAAATAACTCATTTGTTACCTTAAATGTCATATATATTGGAGAAAATGCACTATCTACTATGGTCTTGAGTATTGTTTGTCCACAATAGATAAAATTTTTTTGCGTAAATTCAAAAGCAGTATCATCATCGGGTTTGTTGATAATCCCGGCAAATGGAATGACAGATGGTCTACATTTGTTATTGTCCCAGTCAGCTTTTAATGGTTCTAAATTGTTAATAACAGAATAATATATAATGATAAATAGGAAAAATAAACACACCACTATCGTAATAATTAAATCAATTCCATATAAATTGAGATATCCAGCTTTTTTATATAAATTATTTATTTCTGCGAATACGGTATCGCTCATATATAGTATGTTTATAATATAGATTATTAATTTTTCTTATTGTAAATTCTTTGCTGGCGAGCCATTGTTATCCTCCCAATCGTGGAACACCCACTCCCCGATTGGAATAGTATGATCGGATGTGATTAGGCAAGACAGTTCGCGCATTGTTTTAGTTGATTTTTTACATTCGTTTACACGATTCATGTCGGATACATTTACGTATTCTTTAATAGACGAATCGTATACAAGATGAGAACCTGTTACATATATTAATTCATCTTTCTCTCCGTTATTAATTTCATACATTTCGTTTATTATATTTCCATCTGTGTCAACATTGCTAATGGTCATTACAGACAATACTTTAGACCCATTCTTCAATTTGGTATTTAATTCTATATCCTTCATTTGAACTAGCTTTCCGCCTTGGGTCATAATCAAGGTCTCTGGAGCAAAACAGAATAAATTAATTGCTTGGCCTGGTGGCCCATTTTTCATACTCATCATAAAATCAGATAAACCCAAAATAATATTGCGAAATATGCTTACTGTAGCGGCAATTTTACCAAATACATCCTTAATGTTTATTAACATTAGTTGAAGCTGTACGATTAATTGAAAAAATGCTCCGTAAATAGCTTTAAATATGTTATTAAATATGTCATGTATTTGTGTTAATATATCAAATCCACCGGCCATCCCAGCTGTAAACGCTGTTCCCATATCGCCGATTATACTCAAATCCATATTGATAGGCTGTAGGAGATATTTCATATAATCGCCCTGCATCGTTTGAATACATTGTGTGAAGTTTTCAAATTCGTCGTGTCCAAACACTCCCGCAAAAGGCATAACCATTGGATTACATTTCCACTTTGGCCAATTTTTTTTTATATTCTTATACTGAACTGCTAAAATAATAAATCCGTGTAATAAGGCAAATATCAATAATACCAATATTATTCTGGTCCAATCAGAAAAGGTCATAATAGATAATAGTGTGAAAATTATTTACAAAATATATTATTTAAATAATTATTTTTTACTCTTTCTGCGTGACTTTTTCTGCCGCCGGCTCTTTTTAGGTTTACTTTTTTTGCTTTTATTGTTCTTACGACGTATAACTTTGCGTTTTCTAGTTTTTTTACGTTTACCGCCTGTTTGATTAAATAATGCCGTTTGTATTTTCACATTAGCCGCAGTCGCAGCCAGATCACAAGTGCTTGCTTGTTGAGCAGGAGTAGCCCCCAATGTTGTCGGACAAGGCATTATAATAGAGACTTTATTTCCGCTACCACCCTTTAATTTTCCGCCACCATTCAAATTATTAACCGCTAATTGTTGTTCCATTACATCTAAACGTTGTTCAACGGCAGCGTGTTTAGGATTACCACTACCAGGTATAGGGACAAAATTAGAACCAATATCCTTAAGACTATTATTAATAATTTCAGGATTTAAACCGGATGCTTTAGAACCTCCTCTCATTTTTACCATATATATAATTGTTATATAATTAGTTGTGCTGAACAAAAAATTATATATAATCATTTTAATGAACCAATCTGAAAGAATTCAATTGAAAAAAATGATTAATGATAACAATGTAGAGGATATGACTAACGAGATTAGAGAGAAAAAACATAGTGAAAAAATAAGAACGGATGTTACGCGCATGATTGAACTAAAAAAAAAATATCCTAGACTAGAGAAGACGAACCCTGAACAGTTTGATAGTATGGTAACGTCTCAATGCTCTTTTTTATTTAATAATTATACTGATATTTTTAACCGAGTTAAAAAAAACGAAATAAATCTAGATACTTTATGGCAGTTATTAAACATATTAAGACGGATTGAAGATGGAGATGTTGACCAACACACAGGTTCATTTGAGGTGGGTAAATTATTAAAGAAGATTTACATTGATTCGGCTATTATGAAGGAAAATAATACGCAAGCCAAAAATAAAAATAAAAAAAATAAAAAAATCCCTACAAAAAAAAAAATAAGCTGGGAAGAATACAAAAAAATGCAAAATTAAATTATTAAATCGGTTTAACTATATAATAATATGAAAAATATGTTCAGTTATGATAGTTTATCAAAAATTATTATAACAATCAGTATTCTGATATACAAGATTATCAGCGTAGACACGCTACAACAACATATTAGAGATACGGTCTTGATAAGACAAAAAAATATATGTGGGTCTTGTTATAAAAAGTTTTCAGATAAAGTTCCTCACGAAATTCACCATTTAAATCACAACTCATCTGACAATGATTTAAATAATTTATTGGCTCTGTGCTGTAATTGTCACACGGCACACCATAGATTCAATCGTCCCGTTCAACCATTTTTTCCTGACGTAGAATACATGTCACTAATCACCGATATAAAACCTTATCATACCGATATAAACAAGACATTAAAATATAACCGACATAGAAATAATAATTATAATTGAAATAAACAAATGTATATGAGTATTAGTATATGTCGTATACATTATTAATAGTAGAATCTCCTGCTAAGTGTAAAAAAATAGAAGGATATTTGGGAGATGGATATAAATGTATGGCTAGTTTTGGACATATTACGGAGTTAAATGGACTTAACTCTATCGATGTGAATAACAAATTCAAGCCTAAATTCACAGTTATGGAAAATAAAAAACAACAAATCACAAAATTGCGAAAGGCAATCAAAGATGCCAACGAAGTAATGTTAGCATCCGACGATGATCGTGAGGGCGAGGCAATCGCCTGGCATATATGCCAGGTGTTTAAGCTACCTGTCTCTTCTACAAAACGTATTGTTTTCAATGAAATTACCAAATCGGCTCTACAAAATGCGGTGAACAATCCAAAGATTATAAATATGGACACCGTCTACGCACAGCAGGCACGACAAATCTTGGATATTTTAGTAGGATTCAAAATATCACCTGTTTTATGGAGCAAAATTTCCACGAAAAAGGGTCTCAGTGCGGGAAGATGTCAATCACCTGCGTTACGACTCATTTACGACAACCAAAAAGAAATTGACATTTCTCCTGGAACTAAAAATTATGTTACTACTGGATATTTCACAAATAAGAATTTGCCATTTGTATTGAATTATAATCACGAAGACGAGAGCTCCGTCGAAGCATTTCTAGAAAAAACGGTAAATCATAATCACATATATGAACGCGAAGAGCCTTGTAAGAGTGTAAAAAAACATCCTACCCCATTTACAACTAGTACACTACAGCAATCGGCAAGCAACGAGTTTAAAATGTCTCCAAAGAGCACGATGAGTGCGTGTCAGACCCTATACGAAGGCGGATTTATTACATATATGCGGACCGACAGCGTTACTTACAGCATGGATTTTATAGATACCGCAAAACAATATATTAATAAGGAATACTCGTCTAAATATGTAAGAAAGGATATAAACTCATTATCTGCGCGCGGGGATGATGACAGTTTAGCACAAGAAGCGCACGAAGCGATTAGACCTACTAATATTACATTGAAGGAGGTTGACAAACAACTGGGAACTAATGAATATAGGATATACAAGTTAATATGGCGAAATACTCTGGAAAGTTGTATGCCTGACGCCGAATTCAGTGTTATAAAAGCTACAATAACTGCGGGAGAGGAACACACATATAAATATTCAAGTGAGCAGGTAGTATTTCCAGGATGGATGATCGTAAATGGTTATGAAAAAGTATGTGATATTTATGCTTATTTACAGTCACTCAAAAATAACACTACGATTAAATATAACAGTGTGGTCTCGAAATTAACTCTTCAGAACCTTAAATCACATTATACTGAATCACGATTAGTCCATTTATTGGAAAAAAATGGGATTGGTCGTCCTTCAACATTTTCGTCTTTAGTTGATAAAATCCAAGAGCGAAGTTATGTAAAAAAAACCAATGTCAAAGGAAAAAAAATAAAATGTACTGATTACGAACTAAATGATGACGAGATTACGGAAAGTGAAGTAGAGCGCGAATTTGGCAATGAGAAAAACAAGTTGGTTATAGAGCCATTAGGAATCATAGTAATAGAATTCCTAATTGACAATTTTAATGACCTTTTTGAATACGATTATACTAAAAATATGGAGAACACGTTGGATGAGATTGCAAAAGGAAATAAAATATGGCATCATTTATGTAAAGAGTGTCTCAATGAAATTGAGGGATTGGTATCTCAAATACCAGACGATAAGAAATCGATTAAAATAGATGAGAATCATAGCTATATAATGGGTAAATATGGCCCCGTTATCAAATGTGTTGATAAAAATAACACCACATTCAAAAAGGTAAATCCCAACATAGATTTTGATAAACTTCGCGCAGGTGAATATACACTGGATGAGATATTAGAAAAGCCACTGACAGGCAAGGTATTGGGAACCATTCATGACAAAGAGGTAATTCTTAAAAACGGTAAATATGGTCCTTACTTTGAATATGACAAGACCAACATATCTGCCAGTTCAGTAGAAAAGAAATACGACGATATTACAATCAATGATTTTAACAACCTTTCAAATGTTAAAAAAAAAGTAATAATCAGGCAAATAGATGAACATACCACAATACGTAGCGGTAAATACGGTGATTATATATTTTATCAAAAACCATCTATGAAGAAACCTAAATTTCTTAAATTGACTGACTTTATAAAAGAAAATGGAGCCAACAGTCATAAACGATGCGAAGTCGGTAAATTAAAAGAGTGGATTAAAGAAACCTATGATATTTAAATGCGATATTTGAATGCGATATTTGAATGCGATATTTGAATGCGATATTTAAAATATAATAAAATTTTTATATGTTAATATATTTTATACTTGATGAGTGAAGCAAAACCCTTTTCTCTCTATGAATTCGATTTTAATATTATGCTTCTACTGGCGTGTATTGGAATATTTGTAAAGTTAATGTTTGAATTCGGCGGATTTAGATCGTCAAACTCAACAAAGGCTACCGCAGCAATCATTGGTTACACGTTAGTTGTGATTTCATTGGCGTCACTCTTATTTGTTCAGCTCTCTTTAGCAAAAGCAGCGGATATGAAACAGGCCGGAATATTTGAATT
>Ga0163111_10000462_pt1 | contig 24365 bp, 26 predicted proteins | sample CRUFie1St18metaG_FD_109645 | JGI IMG/M metagenome (GOLD analysis project Ga0163111, IMG submission 109645) | Marine microbial communities from the Costa Rica Dome - CRUD Field 142mm St18 metaG | ecosystem: Environmental > Aquatic > Marine > Oceanic > Photic zone | place: Costa Rica: the Eastern... | reverse complement strand
GATATTGGCGATTTAAATACTGACGGTATAGAGTTTAGTTATAATCAAGAAAACTCTAAATTTTTTATTAGTCATTTAAATAGTAAAAAAGGTGATGTAGTACAATTAAGAAGACCTAATTGGTCTCTTGGATTTATGCATACAAAAGATTTAGAAAATAACTTTTCTTTAACTACTAATTACAAATATAAAGGCAAACATTTAGATGTACACAATTCTAATTGGTCAACCATATCAATGCCAGAAACACATTTGTTAGATTTAAATCTTGGATATAATTGGCATGGTATAGACTTTGGTATTAGTTTGTTAAATCTATTTGATGAAAATTATGAATCACCTCATGGGTTTAGTCAAGAAGGAAGAAAATTTACTTTAGGATTTAATAAATCTTTTTAACTTTGAACGTGTAATTGATTTTTCTTTTTAGGGTGAATAAATCCTATAGACTTTCTATCTTCATTAAGTTTATCAGATTTATATCTTTCTATTTTCTCTAAACAGTGTGCTTGAAAATGGTAACCTAACTCTTTTCCTAATTCATATACTTTTATAAATCTTTCAAATCGTATATCAAAATCAGAGTTTTCATTTTTCCATTTAAATCCAAACTCACTATCAAATAACTCTCTATGGTCAAAATCTAATGGAGTATTTTTAAAAGTCATCATTACGTGGTGAGATACGGCAATTAAGTGTGAATACTTTGCATAGTCTCTTAATAGTTGTAGAGTATCTTCAAACATTTTTTCCGTTTCCGTAGGATATCCGACAATCAGTAAGAACTTCATATTAATATTCCGTTTTCCTAGGTTTTCTACAAAGTATTTTATATCTTCATTACTAAACTTTTTTCTCATGTGATCTCTAACTTCTTCATTACCAGCTTCTATACCCATTTCTAAAGCATTGCAACCAGAATTTGCTAGATTGTCAAAGTCTTCTTGTGAGAAAGTTTTTTTATCTCTTACAATAAACTGTGCCTCCCATTTAATCTTTTTAGGTCTGCTAGATAACTCTCTACACAAATCTCTAAAATGTTTCATAGAACCATTGATTAATGAGTCTGAAAAGTGTACTCTGTTTATACCTGTTTGTTCAGATATCGTATGCATTTCATCGGCAATTTTTTTACCTGTCTTCCATCTAAATTTAGGCCATATACTTGCAACATCACAAAAGGTACAGTTTCTAACACAACCTCTTGATCCTGATATTATAAACTTTCTATATTTTTGATGTTGTATTACGTCTGAATAATCTGGTGGTGGTAAGTCTTCTATGTTTTCTATCTGTACTGGTAGTTTTCCGTTAATACCTGGATAATCAAAGTTGCCGTTTAAGAACTCACGTAAAGCATATTCTCCTTCTCCTACTATGTAATAAGGAGTTGGCCATTTAATATCAACACCTGAACCACCATAAAATACATTTTCAAATCTTCTACCTAATTGTAAACCATCTTCTTTTTGCATAAAAGAAAATACTGATATACCTAGCCATTTAAAATTGTATTTTGATATTTCTTTTTCTATATTATCTAACGTGTCATACATATGACCGTCAATAACTTTAATTTTAAAACCTAATGGTTCTAGGTAACCTTTTAGAAAAGAAGGACCAGGTGCCGGTTTACTTTTGTCCATGCCTGGCAGTGATGTAATAACGGCGTCATAAAGTATATCTTCTTTTATAACTTCTCCTGCTCTAGGCCATCTTTCATCGGCCGTAGGAAATCTATTCTCCATTTGGCAAACCTCCAACAATATGTACACGATTTATTGTTGAACAATTTAAGGCCGTATGTTTTTTTGTAGTATCTATCACATACGCTTCGCCTGTAGCTGGTATATGAAATCTGTCGTTATCTAATATTAAAAAACAATGTTCATGTGTTTCAATTGGTATATGTAATCTCTTTGTTAAATCATTGTGCCATAGATAACATGCTTTTGGTTTCATTCTCATTAATCTTGTTCTAGTAAGATTATGTTTTTTCATTATACTATTGATGTAAGGTATATCAAAAAGAGGTATATTATAAGTATGCTCTACTTTATCTATGTCATAACCTTTACCAGCTCCTTCTTCAGGATTCATATCTTTTGAATATCCTTGTAAATATAACTGTTTGTTATAATTTGGCAGAGTAGATAACTCTTGTTTGATTTTTTCTAGATCGTATTGATATGTTTTCATTTTTATATCCAATTAATAACCTTTCCAAAATCTGGACGATTATCTAATATTTCGTCATTATATTTTATAGGCTCTCTAAATACTTTTCCTTTACCAATAGACATAATCATTATAGGACCTGTTCTAATAAACGGTATTGTTTTTGTCCACTTTTCAGGATTATTTGCAAAACATTTTGTATATGAAACATCTAAATTATTTTCTAAACAAAGTCCTGTCAAACATTTTGCAAACATACCAACTTCAAGACAATTAGTTGAATATAACTCCTCAAAGTTTTTAGGATCAGTAGCCTCATAATAAACACCGTTTTCTTCTAACCATTGTGTTCTTTTATTAGGTGTATCAACAAATCTATTTGCAAATATCAAAAGATATGGTGCAGTCAATAGACAAAGCATATTTTTATTTATTCTACGTTTTTCTTTTTCCATTTCAGTGTTTACGTCTCTTTCATTTTCAGTACAAATATCATAAATTGCTTCTTTAATTTCTTTTTGATCTGTACCTACAACATTTACCGTATATGCCATAAATTGATTTTTTGAAGGTGTAACCTTCCATGTTTTTTGTAAAAGCGATTTTATTAACTGATCATCTTTAAAATCACTTTCAAATTCTATGACATGTCTTCTTTTACCTAATAATTCATCTATCATTTTTTACTCTTTAATAATTTTTCTTTTGCCTTTAATTTCCATTTTTTTAACTCTCTTAAATCAAACCAACTTTTAGAATCTCTGGTTGATCTTCTTGTAGTGATTAATTCATTTACTTTCTTTTTTAAGTCTTTGTGCGTTTCTTTTATGGTCATAAAGCCTCCATTCTCTATTATACTATTTATATGAAGGATAAATAGAGATATGATTGAAGGCATACTAAAAAGAAGAAAGCAAATTAAAGTATTTTCTAATGAAAATGCTCCATCAAAAAAAGAAATTGAATCATTACTATTAAAAACATATGACTGCGTAGCCTCAAAACAAAATTTAGTACCATACAAAGTACACGTATTAGACCCAACTAAAGATAATATAAAAAATTACTTGTTTGAGTTATCTTCTTCTACAAAAGGAGGCAATAAAAATACAGAATTATTGGCGCCATATGTTTTGATATTTACAAAAAGATTTGTTAATAAACCTAATCCAGAGACACAAAGAAAAATTGATTTAGGACATGACTATCCAAGTACCGATATTGAAAGATATCAAAATATGGAAACTGACATAGCTTTAGAAATTGGTATGTTTGCTCAAACATTAGCGGCATTATGTTTAGAAAGAGGTATAGATGTATCTTATGTATTATGTCTATCTAATAATAACGATGAAAGATGGCAGGTTCCTTTACTAGATTTTATTGACGATCAAATTGACTTTGTTATGTCTATTGGATATAGACACAAGAATCAAGATGATAAATGGTGGAGAGACAAAAAGCATAATGAATATAAACCAGAAATCAAGGATATAATCAACTGGCATTGACTTTGATTTTACAATATGTTATATTAATATATGAGTACATTAAACGTAATAGTGACTTCTAAACCAGGCGATGGTTTAATGCATTATAGCTTTGAACAAGTACAATATCTAAACGATTTAGGTATTAATGCAAAACTTATAATCATACCTCACTATAAATTTACCAAAGAAACTTACATAGAGGCCTTAACAGAAAAGTATATACATTTCAAACATGTGTATTTTGATTATGAAGAAGCTGATGTAAATTTAATTATGGGTAGAAGTATGTTAACTTTGGCATATAAAAGTATTAAAGATTATGATAAAGATACACAATTGACTTTACGTTTGTTATTTAAAAAACCTCTTATATCAGTATATTCAGAAAACCACCCAAAAGAATATCCTTTAGCACTAGAATTTTTTAAGCCAGAAAAAGTAATTGACTTATGCGACCATGAAGTTTATACTAATGGTGTTGGTAGACAATTTGAAAAGATTATTAACTACAGTGTATATAAACCTATAGTCAGAGACGTTAAGTTTAAATATTTGTTTTTAGGCACAAACGAAAGTTATTATACTGAACTAAAAAAACATATTCACAAATACCAAAATCATGGTATCTTGGCATACAAAGATAAGTACATAGATCATAATCTAAATCATGTATTTGTGCCTGTAAAAAATTTATTAGGTATGTTTGATACTTACGTTTACACTAAACATACATTTGATCCGGCACCAAGATTAATGCAAGAGTGTCGTTTCTTTGGAATGAACTTTATATATGCAAGAGATAAAAATATTAAAGACGCAGGACCAGTTTACTATAAAAGACCAGCAAACTGTCTTACCGATCCTGTTAACAAACCAAACATAGAAGTTATTATAAAGGCAATGAATGACATACTTTAAACAAAGACGTAGATTAAATTTAGATGTGACACACAGGTGTCCTCTTGAATGTCCTAATTGTCAAAGACAAACATCATTTACTAATAACGGCTTAGTACCACATGGTCGTGACTTAACTATAAAAGAAATTAAAATGATTGCAAAGTTTTTTAAAGATGTTGCTTTTTGTGGTCAGTTATCTGATCCTGTACATCACCCTAAATTTAATGAGATAATGAAAGAATTAAAAGATGTGCCAGAGGTGTTTGTTCACAATGCAGCTACAGCTAAACCAATATCTTGGTATATTAAATCTTGGAAAGCAAACCCTAAAGCAGTTTGGATTTTTGCTTGTGACGGTTTACCAAAAGACAGCCACAAGTATAGGAAAAACCAAGATGGGGAGAAAATGTTTGAAATAATGAAAGAGGCTAAAAAACATTTATTAAGTACACCTGTATGGCAATGTATAAGATTTAACTATAATGAAAATGATATTGATACTTGTAAAAAAATGGCTGAAGACGAAGGATTAAGTTTTATATCTGTAGAGTCTTCAAGATGGTTAAATGATGATGACCCTTTTATGCCAACGAAAGCTTTAAAGTCTAAAAATGATGTCTATAAAAATTAAACCTAAATGTCTGCCTGATCCAGACGATAAAAGTTTTGTACCTATGCCTTTGGCGATAGATAACAGAGGTCATCTATTACCTTGTTGTTGGTGTGATCACCCTAAAACAACAAAAGATGAAAAGTATCAACCTCTTTACAAAGTCAGTAAGTTAGAAAATTATAATAGTATAGATGACATACTAGATCAGAAAGAATGGAAGAAGTTTGAAGATGACTTGATCCAGGCTAGAGATATAGGAGACAATATAAATAGTATATTGAAAACGTGTCTTCATCATTGTAAAGCAAGACAAGAAGATGACGCAGTAAAAGTTGAAACGTATTTTGAAAAAGGTAAAAAAGTAGCAAAGGATATAAAATAATGGACGCATGGAAATATGAATATGAGCATGACAAAGAGAACTATACTAAACTCTTTGATGAATGCATGAAAGAAAATCAGGAACAAAACATAGAGTTTCTAGAAAAAACAATCACAAGTATAATACCAAGAAAATATGCCGTTGCATGTCAAAACGGTACAGACGCTTTAATGTTTTCTTTAAGATGTTTAGGTGTAAAACCAGGTGATGAAGTATTAACAACCAACTTCTCATGGATATCAACAGCGTCTTGTATATCTATGGTGGGTGCAACACCAGTATTTTGTGATATAGACCCATACACTTATCATATATCACTTGACAGTATCAAACGTATGTATTCAGACAAAGTAAAAGCAATTGTCTATCCTCATTTATTTGGTAGTATGTCAGATGTGACGGAGATATTAAAATTTTGTAAAGAGAAAAACATAGCGTTTGTAGAAGACGCAGCTCAGGCCATAGGTTCTAGTCTTAATGGCACTAAAGCAGGTACTCTAGGAGAATTAAGTACAATAAGCTTTAATGCGAACAAAACAATAGGTGGGATCGCCGGAGGTGGCGTGGTATTGACAGATAACAAAGACTACGCTGATATGTGTATCAAATTAAGAAAACATGGTAACCACGAGGTATTAGGATATAACTCTAAAATGTTATTCTTTAACGCAAAGTTTATAGATTATAGATTAAAGAAATTAAATCAATATATTGAGGCAAAACAAGCCATAGCAAAAAAATATGACGAACAATTAGATGGTTATATGTACGTACACAAACCAACTAACGGTCTCAATCATACGTATCACAAATATATTATAAGATTTGATGAAGGAGATCCTGTTGAAGGTGGCGAGGCAAGAGATAGAATAAAACAAAAGATAGGTGCTCAAGTACACTACGAAAAACCTATTTCAGAAAGACCTATGTATAAAAATATAGAACATAGAAGTGACAATTGTAAAAATGCCAAAAATGTTAGTAAAACTATATTAACTTTACCTATACATCCATGGTTAACAGATGAAGAAATAAAAGATACTTGTAATGGTATATTAAATAATCTATGATTGAAATAATAGCAAACGAAAAATTAGATCAAGTTAGTTATATAGACAGTAAAGGCAATCCTGTTCCTGTAGCAGATCAAAATCTTATTAAGACTTGTCAGATGATGAAAAGAGCATTAGGTACTAGTGAAATTTTTGACGAAACACTAGTTGACAAAGAACATGAACCAGTGTATGAGTATATTGTAGAGAAAACTTATTTAATGCCCGAATATGATTACGGACCTTTAAACTTTAAAGAAGAACCAAAACAAAAATTGAAAATAGCGTTTAATAAATTATTTTATGAAAAAATTAATAGTTAGTGGCGATAGTTGTTCAGATATAAATTTTGAATCAATCTGCCACCCTACATGGGACTTTTCTTATCCTAAATGGCCTGAAATTGTTGCAAAAGAATTAGGTATGAAACTAGTTTGTATGGGTAAAGGTGGTCAAGGTAATGATTACATTTATAGTACTATACAAGATGAGATATTGAAAACACCTAAAGATGAAATAGGTATGGTTATAGCTGCCTGGACACAATCTCATAGAAAAGACTATCAAAAAGGGTGGTTTTCCAATTGGCATTCTTTAAGAGTTGATCCTCAATCAGATTTATTAAATCTTGTAAAAAAATCTATGAGATATATGATAAGTTTTCAAACACTATGCGAAAGATATAACTTACCTTATTGTCATTTTCAAATGGGAAATTTATTTGAGAATATGTATCAAGGACTAAAACCCACCGAAGAAGATAGATTATTAAATCCTGATTTAACAGATGATAATAAAGTACCATATGCTATACTTAAAAATAATGAAAGAGACTTGTCAAAAATTTGTTTTGAAATCACTAGTTATAACAAATATATAAATAGATTTATAAACTGGCCTCTTTCTTCTTATCTAGATGGCGATACTATGTTAGATATAACACAAATGAAAGAAAAGTATGGAAAAAAAGAAGATTTACAGGTGTCAAAATTAGACGATCACCCTAATGCTTTAGGACATAAAGCAATAGCAGACGAAGTAATAGAAAATATTAACAAAAATGACTACACAAACCTATCAAATATTTAAAAAAAGAAAACACGTTATAGAGTATCATAAAGATAAGATACCTAACAGAGAAACAATTACAGACGCACTATGGCATGCCTGGCATTGTACACCATCAAAACAAAATTATTATCCATATGAAGTAAATATATTAGGACCAGAACCAGAATTTGACGATGAAAAACTAAAAGTATGGGATAAGGCGATGATTAATCACCATGATGTAGAAATCAGAGCCCATAAAAAGAAACAATTAACAGAAACAAAATTTAAAGTCAATAGAACATATCAACATTTATCAGACGCTCCATATGTAATAGTATTTACATCTAGAACTGTTGATCCAGAAAAAACAAATGAATGGAATAAAAAGTGTATTGCTAAAGACGGTCACTTTAGTGAACCAGAGTTTTCAGATCAACACGAAACATTGGCACAAGCAACAAGTATAGAAGTTGGATTATTTGCAGCTTCATTAACAGGTATATTAATAGAACAAGGTATTGACATAACATATACAACTTGTTTTCCAAAAAGAGTAGAAAAGTGGCACGATGTACCTTTTGTTAACACTATACCTTTATTAACATGCTCTATAGGTTATGGTAAATATTACAAAGAGCAGTGGATGAAAGAAAATGGTCCTGATCCAAAAAACGGAAGAAGTAATTGGGATTTAGATAGAAAAGCAGATTTTGAAGATATAATAAATTGGGTTAAAGATACACCAGGCACTTCAACTGATAATAGAGAAGAATTAAAAAGACGAATACAATTGGCAAAAGACCAAAAACATGACTCACCATATGACACAAAGTAATATATACGAAACTTTTAAAAAACGAAAACACGTTTGGATATACGATGACAAAAATATACCAAGTAAAGAAACTGTAAATGAATGTTTAAAGAAGGCATGGCAACTAACTCCTTCTAAACAACAATACATGCCTTACAGAGTAAATGTTATCGGTCCAGAGGATCAAGCTGAAAAAGAAAGAATATGGAAATTGTGTATTAAAAATCACCATAGAGTTGAAGATGAAGCTATGAAAGATGGTTATCTAGATCATTCTAAACATGTTGTAAATAGAAACTATCAACATATAATAACAGCACCATATGTTTTTATACTTACGTCTAGAGTTTGTGAATCAAACGAATTTAATAAAATGGCCATTGACGAAGATAGCCATCATCCGGAACAAGAATTTGAAGAAAAGTTAGGTACATTAAGCTCGTTAATTTCTTTTGAGTGTGGACTATTTTGTTCTACATTAACAGGTTTACTTTGTGAACAAGGTTTAGATGTATCTTTTACTTCTTGTTTTCCTAAAAAATTTAAAAAGTATTGGCCACATATACCATATGTAGATCAAGAACCACATATTATAATGTCAACAGGTGTTGGTAAACTTTTTAGATGGCAGTTTATGGAAAGAACTAATCAAACGCATTTAGACCCTAAACCAGATTTTGATAAAGTTGTTAATTGGGTTGTGACAAACGATGATGAGGATCCAGAACCAGAAGATTTGACGCAGAAAAAATGGTTAAATTCAAAAGACTGGTCGGATGGCAATGAATGGATGAAAGATAAATAATAGCATGAAATTTGATTTAACATATGCACAAAAGAACTATTTGGCAATAGATTTCTTTTTATCAATGTCTTGTAATAAAGACTGTCACTATTGCACAAGTTATACTCTAGAAATGAGAAACTTAACAGTAGATTTAGATTTTTTAAGAGAAACATTAGAGGCTTTAAAGAAATATAAAGTTAGAATATGTTTACTTGGTGGAGAGCCAGGTCTTATTAAGAACTTACGTGAAGTTATATCTATGATAAAAGAATATCCTAATTTTATTTGTCAAGTTTTATCCAACTCTTTTATAAGAAAAAGATATCCAGAAATATTAGAAGATCCTGAAGTATTATATGTAGAACACTTAACATTAGATTTTTATCCAGACAAAATTAAAAAATTAGGTAATTATGACTATCTAGCACCAAATGATATGAATAATTATAATGTTGTACTTAAAACACCTAACTACTTTAAGTACATAGCTAACTATCCAGAATTTAAAAAGCAATTAGAACACAAAAATACTATGTTCAAAGCGTTTAATGGTAGAACACCATCTAAAGGAGATGTAGAAGAAGTACACCAACAAGCGGCTGAAATAGATCGTAAGATGTGTGCTGCTTTTCCTATGGTACCTGTTATTGACTTTGAAAAAAGACATATAGTACACTGTAGTAAAAAATTTGCTAACAACACCGAATTGTCTAGGTCTTTTCCTATGACTAAAGAAAATATTGATAAGATGATGAACTTTCAGTTATTTAAATATGAAAAATATTGTGTGACTTGTAAAGAATATGTACAACCGAAAGGACATTTTCCTATTGAGAAATATGCTAACGTATTGAATGTATAATGAAAACAGATTTGAGCGATATAAACGATCATCAAGAAACTAGGTTAATATATATTAATAAGATTACAGAGGTACTAAAAGAAGTATACGATCCTGAAATCTCTACAGATATATACACACTTGGTTTAATATATGATGTTAAAGTCACAGAGTCAAGATATGTACACGTGTTAATGAGTTTAACGTCTGCCTTTTGTCCGGCGGCAGATCAAATAGTAAATAATGTTAAAATGAATGTTGAAAGTATTCCAGGACTAAAATGCAATGTAAGAGTCACAATGACGCCTCAATGGACAAGAGACATGATTGATCCAGAGATTAGAGGGTTGTTAGGATTATAATAAATAAGATAAGGAGAAATGAAGTGAAGAAAATTTACGCTGTTGCAATAAACTTACATGATCATAATACTTATGATGGCGAGTATCATAATCAACGTGAAAGACATACACGTTTTAAACATAACTTACCATACAGAGCAGAAGCTTATAATCATCAATCAGATATATTAAATCCTGGTGACTATACACTCAACGATCAATTCATAGAAGAATATTTAAAAAAACCGGAAGACGGTGTTCTAGCATTTACATACACATATGGTGGTGTAAGAAAATCAAAAGAAGAATTATGGAACGGCATATTCAAAGGTCACGATGAAATCTTTGATTATGAAGTTAAGACATTATGGCAAAATCATTATAAAGATGGTATCTATTACATAGATCATCATCAATCACATGCCGCTTATGCATTTTTAAATTCAGGTTACAAACAAAGTGATGTACTTGCAATTGATGGTATTGGCTCAAGATATAGATGTTTATTTTTTGATAGAGACGGTAAGGCAACTGATCTATCATCAAAACTTCCTATCGGTTGGTTATGGAATCATATGTCTAACTTAACAGGATTTGGAACATTAGGTGCAAGTAAACTTATGGGAAAAGTTGGTTATGGTAAACACAGCGATTACTATTACAATGTACTTACACAAATTTTAGAAGGACCTATTTTAGAAAGAAAATATCCAGAATGGAAACAAATAAAAATTGCTGAACATGGTATAGATGATTTAGCATATACACTACAAGAAATAACAATGGAAAGAATTAAAGAACATGTCTATCCTTTAAAAACTTCCGATAACTTATGTCTTGCTGGTGGCGTTGCATACAACGGCTATTGTAATGAAATGTTTACTGAACATTATGATAATGTATTTGTTCCACCTGCAATCGGTGACGAAGGCCAAGCCATAGGAGCTTATCAACATGCTGATTATACAATCAATGGTAATGTACACAAGTCTAACTTGTATGCTGGTAAATCATATGACTGGTATAAAGGTGATGAAAAATTAACTTCATATAAAGAAGTAGCACAGGCAATCGCTGATGGAAAAATAGTAGGCTGGTTTCAAGGTAAATCAGAAAGTGGTAATAGAGCATTAGGTAATAGAAGTATATTGGCTGATGTTAGAAATCCAGACATAAAAGATATCATTAACAGTACAATAAAAATGAGAGAAGACTTTAGACCATTTGCGCCTGCTGTTTTAGAAGAACATTATAAACAATATTTTGATACTAATTTACCTAGTCCTTACATGTCTAGAATATGTAAAGTAAAACCAGAAATGAAAGAAGTAATACCAGGTATCACTCACGTTGATGGTACAGCTAGAATACAAACAGTTAATAAAAACGATAACAGTAAATTTTATGAACTTATAAGAGAGTTTGGAGAAATTACTGGTGTTCCTATGTTGCTTAATACAAGTTTTAATTGTCAAGAGCCAATAGTAGAAACACCAGAAAATGCATTAAAAACTTTTAAAAAGACTGCACTAGATATACTAGTTATTAATGATTATATTTACAGAAAATGATTGATTTAGAAATATTAAAAAATATGATGGCAGAGATTAGAGAGAATGACGATCTATTAGATTCGTTAAGTCCTAATCAATTCAATACTAAAATGAAACTTATTGAATCTGTAAATAAATTAGATTTTTTAAATAAAGATTCAAAAATAGTTATATTTGGTAGTTGGTATGGTAGTATATTAATACCTGCCTTTTATCATAAAGTAAAACAAATAGTATGTGTAGATACAGACGCACAAGTAATTAGTAGATCAAAATATAGAATATTTCCAGAATGGAATATTGATTGGATAACAGGTGATGTATTTGAAAAGTATAGAGATCAATACGATAACGTTGACTTGTTTATCAATACTTCTTGTGAACATATGAAACCAATGAAAGAATGGGGACCAGCACCAATAATGAAAAATCCTTGGTGGGGAAGAACATCGCCAACACACTTTGCTTTTACATCTAACAACATGTATGATATTGAAGGCCATATTAATTGTGTAGATAACATAGAAGAATTTAAAAAACAATTACCAAGTAATGCAACTGTATTATCAGAGGAAAAGGTAACAGATTATAGAGGTACAAGATTTATCATAGTAGGAAAAATGGAAGGTAGTCCTGATCCGATTATGTCATGGGAAGAGGCGAAAAATGAAAAGAAAAATATTTAGTTTATACATTAATATTCCAAAAGAAGAATTAGATACGTTTGACGAGCATATTAAAAAAAAGGATGCTGAGTTTACAAACTATAATACTAAAAACGAATTTGAAAAGAACTACCAACAGTTAGTAGACTGTAAAGTAGAATATGCCAAAAAAATAGGTGTAGATTTTACTATGGTAGAAAATGATACAAAATGTGCTGGTTTAAAAACTAGTTATGTTGATTATTACAAATGGATGAGAGAGTTTTATCCAGAAATTACAAGTTATAACATAGTTAACTTTTTTAAGATACATTTACTATATGAATTTGCTAAAGACTATGACGAGGTGTTATATCTAGACTTTGATGTTGTACCTAACACAACAGAAAACTTTTTTGAAGTATTTGACTTATCAAAAGGTGTGGCCGTTAAGAATAATAATGAAAGAGTAAGTCCTATTCATAGAATAACGGAAAACACACAAACAATAAGAAGTCCTAACTCAAAATTTTATAATGCTCAAGCAATGTTGATAGAAAAAGGATTAAGTCCAAAAAATGATGTTATTAATACAGGTATAGTGGGTATTAATAGAGAACATTTAAAAAAACTAGATTATTTCACAGATTTTAAACAAACTTTAGACCTTATGACAGGTCTTATAGGACAAGACGATTTCTTTCCTATGAAAATTGCAAAATATTTTGGTTATGATAATGAAACAATATTTGCTGTTAAATTAAAAGAAAATAATATACCAGTACAATGGCTAGATGAAGATTGGCATTATTTTTTTGATACACAAGGTTTTATTCCACCAAAAGCTAAACTCATACATGCCATTAATAAAAAGTTTGATATAATCTGGAGAAATATAAATGCTTAAAATCTGCACTGTTTATTTCAAAGGAACATATACACCAGACTATGTTGCCAACTTCTATGATGGACTAAAAAGAAATAGTACAATACCTTTTCAATCTATTTGTATAAGTGACGACCCTAACGTAAAGGCAGATATAGTATTACCATATAATCATCATAGTAGTGTTGTAAAACACTGGCACAAACTAAAATATTTCAGTCCTTTATTTGGTGGTCAACAACCAGGTGATGAAATTATTATAATGGATATAGATCAAGTTATAGTAGGTAATGTAGATAAACTTATAGGTCATCCTGTTGGCGATGATGAGTTAGTATCATATGGTACTTGGTGGAACAATGAAACAAAAGACGGCGAAGAAAAAAAATTAAAAGATAATAATATTTTACCATTAAATGGTGGTTTCTATAAATTTAAATCAGGACAGTTTAAGCATATATGGGATGATTTTGCACTTAATCCTCCTTATTGGCAATTGCATTATTACAATACAGGTAAAGTACATTTTAAATATTATGGAGAACAAAACTATGTTGATTGGAAAATCTTTGAAAAGAAAAGTAAACTTACGTTAACACCACCTGAATGGTTAGGAAAGTATACAGAAAATAAAAAAGATATGATAGGTTTAAATAAACTATATGCAAAAACATTTAAAACAGATTATATGATACTAGATGAACCAGATGAAAGATTAAAGGTTGTTCACTACACAGGTCCGAATCGTGCCATACACAATCTACCAGAAAGTCCACTTTATAAGATATGGATAAATAGTTAGCATGAATGAAGAACAGAAAAAAGAATTTGAACAAAAATTAAAGGATAAAAAATTATGGTTCTGTCCTTTACCTTTTACACACGTATTCTCTAGTTTAAGTGGTAGATATGCACCTTGTTATGACGCACTAGCAAGAACTGGCCACAATATGGAAGATACAACTATTAAAGAATGGTACACTTCCGATTATCAAAACAAATTAAGAGCAGAAATGTTGAAAGAAGATTGGGATCCCAAATACTTTAGACATCACTGTACAGGTTGTTGGAAACAAGAACAAAAATATGGTCGTTCAGACAGACAAAAATATACCGAACAAATACTAGCAGGTACATTTGATAGTAAAGTACCAGAGTTATTAAGAGCTGTTCAAAAATTTATGGACGAAGGAGATATAAAAGATTTTGACGAAAGAATACTAGATATTAAAATGAAAATGTTTGGTAATGCTTGTAATCTAGATTGTTATATGTGTACACCAAGAAGTGCTAACACTAGAACTCTCTCACTAAAAAAATTAAAAAAAGTATATGATCCAGATTTAGACCCTAAAGATGGTGAAAGAATGAATACAATGAAACATGATGATGAAAGATATTTAGACGATGTTGCCTCTGTAGCAAAGTTTACTAGATCAATCAAACTAATTGGTGGCGAACCTTTAGTTATGGTAAATCATTATAAACTATTAGATAAATTAGTAGCAACAGGTTATTCAAAAGGTATAGATTTAATATACAAAACAAACTTATCTGTATTTGATATGGACGGATATAACTTTAGAGATTACTTTGATCATTTTAAAGAATTTGTTATGAAAATATCTATAGACAGTTATGGTAAATACAATGATTATTTAAGAAAGAAATCAGATTGGACTTCTCTTGTAGACAATATGAAAACTATGAGAGCTAGAAGAAATGCCAGAGTTAATGTTCACTCTGTAATATCTTTTCTATCTGTATTAGAAAATCATAAACTAATTGCTATGTTAAAAGATATGGGTATACAGCATACGTTTTATATTATTGAACATCCAAGAATATTACAAGTAAAGAATTTACCTAAAGAAATTAAGGAAAAACTAAAACCATTATATAAAGGTTATCCTAATATTCTAAAGGCATTAGACAAAGAGCAAGACCTGGAAGAATTTGTTAAGACTATTGAGTATTGTCAAGATTTAGATCAAAATGGTTTTAGTAAAAGAGAAGGCCACGACTTGTTTTCAACACATCCGGAGTTAGAAGAATATTATTTAAAAGCTAAGAGAGAAACGAACTATTAAGGAGAAAAAATGAAACTTACATATGGTAATCAAACTATTGATTTATTTGATGAAAAATATTTTCCTGATGGAGCACCTGAAAAAGCAGTAGTGTCTTTATCTGGTGGCTGTGATTCATCTTCATTAGTTTATTTAATTGGAACAAACTTTCCAAATACACAAATTTACCCTTTTCATATGAAAGATGAAGATGGTACAATAGATACAGAAAGAGCAATAGACGTACATAAATTTTTACAAGATACTTTTCCTACTGTTAATGATTTAGAAATTTTTACAGTAAGAACAACTGATCCTGAATGGCAAAAGAAAGCTGAAGAAGCAATGGCATCGCCAAAAGGAAAAATTATGGTAAATGGTAAAGAGCAATCTATGTGGAGAACAAAAAATGGTTGTTCAAAAGCCTTACAAAACAGAAACGCTAGATCAGTTATGTCTGTTAAACATGGTGTACCATCAACTGTTGCTATGACTTGTAATCCTCCTATTGAAGTACAAAAAGAAAGAGGATTTTATGACGTTGCTGAAAGAAAAAGAGATCCAGGAGATACTGGCGCTAATATTATGGATAATATTCCTGCTGGTGGCCAAACTTATGCACCTTACTTACGTGTTGATAAAAAATTTGTAGCAGGTGTATTTAAAGAACATAATCTAATGGATACTTTACTTCCTAAAACTAAATCATGTGCCTGGTCAACTACACTAGAAACTTGTGGTAAATGTTTTTGGTGTAATGAAAAAGAATGGGCTTTTGAAGATGAGAAGAATAATAGCTTGTAGATTCGGTAATAAGTTTACTCAATGGCATGTTGATAACTTAAAATATATGATAGATTTCCATTCTGGAATATCTTATGATAGTTTTGAAGTTATTGAAAATGACATTTATGGTAATTGGTATAATAAGTTTCAAATGTACGATAAGTTTAGAGACGGAGAAAACTTATACTTTGATTTAGATGTTATCATATGGAAAGAACTACCAGATTTATTCAGAAAAGATTTTACTTTATTAAATGACCTATGGTGGAGAGAAGAAGCTCATACACCACTTAACTCAACTATCGTTTCATGGACAGGTGATGTATCTCATATATGGGATAAGTTTAAAGAAGATGAAGATGTCTATTTAGAAAAATACGATAAAGGTAGTGATGAATTTTACTATAGAGAAATAGAATACAATTGTTATGACAAAGTTTGTCCTTCTATAAAGAATCACATGTACGAAATACCACCAAAAGAATATAGTATATGTACTTTAGGCCAGATGAACCACCTATTAGAACCAGGTTGGCAAGGTTGGTGGTCAGATTATATTATCCCTCATAGAGATCAATAGCACCTCTAATTAATTCTAATCTAGATTTAGATTTTCTTAATGCTTTCTTAGCTTCAAGGTTTGTTGAATCTTTAATTTTATCTATTTCAAATACAGCAATTTTTAAAGCAAACATTTCGTCTTCGTCTGCCTCTTGATCATTAAAAAGTAAATTTAAAATTTTTGTTGGATCTTGTTGATCTGTTTGAACAAGTCCTTCTCTTTTAGCAATATTGATTGCAACTTCTTCAAATTCTTTTCTTTGTTTTTCATTATGAATATATGTTGCCTCATGTATCTTATCAATATCAGTGACAGTCATTAAAGCTTTATACTGCCAAGCATTTTCATCAAATTCAATATGTGTAGACGTTAAAGAATCTCCTTTTTCATTAGTAAGTACTTCTATCCACGTTCTTTCGTTATTTGTAAATCTAGCTTCAACGAAATTGTTTTTTAATAATTCTTCGCTGTAGCCAACCGTCTTATGTTCAAATGATTTTATTTCATTGGACATTTTTATTCTCCTTTATATAGTTATATAGATCACATTTAGGTGACCAATTTAAGTTTATTAAATCTTCGTTGTTTGCTCTGTTATCTGTACGTTCAGATTCGTTCCCGATCCGTTTTTCACAATCTATACCATTATGTTGTAATAATTCTTGTAAGTTATAAGATTTACCACAACCAACATCTAATACTCCTTTGTAATCACTTTTCATCAAAGTATCTACAGCACTTAATACATCATCTACATGTATAAAGTCTCTTGTATGATTAGTATGTACAAACGGAACATCATTTCTTAATATTCTTGGTATTAACATATGTTCTCTTGCGCCTGGACCGTATACTGTTGTAAATCTCATACCAACACTATTCTCTGGTGCTAAACGTTCTAAAGAATATTTACTCATAGCATAAGGGTTTCTCCAAGGCTCTACAGCCGTTGATGAACTTGCATATAGTATTCTTGTATTTGGAAAATACTCAAATAATCTTTGACCTGCTATTACGTTATTTGTCCAATATTCTGTTGGTCTATCTAAACTGTCTCTAACTCCCGAAAGACCAGCAAGATGTACAACCATGTCTACATTGTATTTAAGATCACAAGCAATTAAATCGTTGCCTGATAGTTTATCTATTGGTATTATATTGTGATTGTTTTGTTCTAAAAATTTGTAAAGGTGTTTTCCTATAAATCCTTCACTGCCTGTTAATAATATATTCATAATTTTATTTATGTCACAATTAAGTGACTAGTTTTTAAACGCCAGCGCCGTGTATTGTTTTTAATGTAGCGCCTGAACTGTTTTTAATTAATAATGTAGATAAAGTTTTCATTTGTGCTGAACCAATAGCGTCATCAGCCATCATACTTTCACTAACTAAATCAATTGATCCAGTTGTTATAATTTCTCCAGCTGCTGTTGGAAAGGTAATTGTTTGTCCGTTCAATGTACCACTAACTGTTAAGTTAGTAACCGTCACGTTAGTTGGAAACGCCAACGTCACTGTATCTGGACTTGAAACTGTAGCAGTTATTTGATTACTTGTACCTAGAAAAGATATAGTATTACCTGGAGCAATTAACTGAACTGTTGAACTTGCGTCTCTTATATAGTGTCCTTCTCCAGTACCTATTTGAGCAGATAACTCTACAACTGCACCAACAACAGATGTTGCTGAAATACCAGCAGCTGATAAAGCAGCTGCGTCTCCAAAATCATTAGCCGCTAAATCATTAAATTGCGTTCTAAATGTTTCTAGTGTATCGGTTACTGCTATGTTTTTAACTGCCATTATTTTTTACCTTTCATACTATTTTTAATATCAAATAATTCTTTCTTTAAGTTATTTATCTCTTTACAAAGACCTCTTATTGTATCAGCACTATTTTCTCTAGCCTTAACTCTTTTCATGTAGTTATTATATTCCGCTCTATTAGTATTAATAATAGCCTTTGTATTAACGTCTCTTACTAAACTTTCAAAACCTTCAACTTTTAATGTAGAACTAGCCATATTATTATACTGCCAATGCAATACCTCTTAAATCTTTAACTACAGGTGGATAAGCAGAATTTGTACCTTTCATAACAATTTTTAATTGGAAAGTACTAAATTCATTTAGACCACTTGCACTATATTTGTATTCTTTAAATGTTTCATCATCTTGAGCTGGCGTCACTGTAGTGTCTTCTTCGCCTGCTGAATTGAAAGGTGTCCAGCCTATATCATTTATATTTCTTGATTCTTCAGATGATGATAATCTGTAATAAACGAGGACACTAGAAGTTGATCTTACGTTTTGAGTTAATCTTACATCTAAAGCAGTTGACAAGTTTTCTAACACAATTGGTTTAGTCACGTAAACACCAGCAGATGATGTGCCTGTGCTTTCTTCATCACTTACGTAATCAGGTGTATTACTTGATGTACATGAGTTTAATCTATTTTGAATTGTGTATGCACTAATTCTTTGCAAGTCTAATACTGGCGAAAGTTTAGTGTTGTTAGTTGTCATTGTTAAGTTTACAAATAAAGATTTACTTCCTGACATTTCATTTGTTTGATTTATATCACTTGCAACCATATTTGGTGCTGTGAAGTAAATATTATCATTTGCTATAACTGAAACTGCATTAGTTGATGTCGTTAAACTAAATTCTGTTTCTGAACCATGTACAGATTTACCTGTAGTTGGTCTCATTGTGTAAGCAATGCTTGTGCCTGGAACTGTCGCTGTAGATAAGTTTAAATTTAATAGATCGTACAATCTATTTTGAGTTGCAGTCACAACAGAGCCCCCTATATCTCCTGTTGCATTTGCTGTACCTGTAGTTGTTATATCATAGCTATCTAAAGTGACGTTTGAAATACTTGTGTATGTTCCGTTTATGTCTGAATGAGCAATACCATTGTAAGTACCTGATGGTATACCAGCAATTGTGACATTGTTTGATGTACCATGCATTCCATGATTTGGATGATAAACTCTAATTACGCCTGAACTATTTGTTGTTCTTAACGGATTAGTTTTTAATGTTCTAGTAGGTAAAGTGTCATTGCACAATGTCACTGTACCAGTCACGTTTTCAAATTCTGCTCTCTTTATTTTGAACTTTATGTCCTCGTTTTGTTCAGCCGTCCAAGTTGAACCATTCTGTGATTTAAATAGAACACCAGCATATGGTTGTTGTGATATTGTTCTATCTGAATTTATTACTCTTTCTCCTAATCTACCAACATAGCAGTTGTAATTATTAGTATTTGCCATTACAACAAAACAGTATTCTGTATTTTCTTGTAAATAAACTGGACTATCAAAGGTAAATGTAGTAGCCGTTGTTGCGTCTGTACTTGTATTTACTGAACTTGGATTTAAAGTTTTTTCAGAAAAAGGAACTATTCTTTTTCCTGGATATCCGTTTACTACTTCTCTAATCTGTACTGTTACCGGAATATTGTCGTCTTTTGAACTGAAATATAAATCAAGTGATGTTAAGAAAACTCCACCTGGATCGTCAACTAAAAATGTTTGTGCTAATGGATCAGTCCAACCTATTGTTGTTTCTGTAATTCTTGTTCTTGATTGTGTTCCTCTACTAACTGTTTCAACTGTACTTTCTCTAACAGTTTGTGCTTCTCTTGTAGAAATAATTGTTTCTTGTACAGTTTCTAAAGCACCTTTAGCAAGATAATCTGCCTCACCTGAAGTTTGAACAGCTGAACTTAAATTATTTGTAGATGAACTTGTTAATCTGAATACTCTTTGACCTGTTCTCCATCTTGGATTTCTATTTACTTTTGGATCAGGTATTGCAAACGTTCCTGAAACTGCACCGTTAACGTCTGTCACTAGGTTACCACCTAGAGAACCACCGTTTGGTGTGACATAACTTGTTATATCAATATTATCAAAGAAAGGATATACTCTTGTTTCAGGTTTTAATCTTGTTGCGTTAAATGTTAATGTTCTACTTCTTATGAAAGGAACAAAACCAACACTAACAACTCTGTCGCCAATTGAATTTCTTACTACTTGTGGAACTATTCTTGTTCTTACACCTGTTCTTGTAGCAGACATTTGACCTCTGCTTGTAATTTCTTCTCGTCTGAATATTCTTCTACCAGCTCTATGGTTACCCATATTTCGTCTGCCGATTTCTGTTGGTGTTCCTGACCAAAACTCTTGCCAGTCATTCCATACAGTACCAATCTCAACACTTGCTAAGTTTGGATTTCCTAAATTTTGTACTAGTGTGTCAAAACTACCTATTCTATTAATTACTAATTCAGGTGTTCTTTCTGTTTCTTTCCACTCATCACTTGGTGGTGTTAATTGAATACTACCTGTCCATGAGAATACGTCAAATGGATTTACATTAACAAATTTACTTGCAAAAGGTTGATCTATTAAAGTTGTTTCTGTATAAGGTAAAGTTAAACAATCACCTGTTTTTTGATAATTAGCCGCTGTTCTATCAGACGCTGTAATTGTTGTGCCATCATCATCAGCTTCAATTAATTGTACGGCGTCCTCATTAAACATAGGTCTCATTTCTCCTCTTGCCATATCCATAGCAGCTCTGTAATCTAAATTTCTTACATCACCAACACCATGACCTGTAAAGTTATCAACTATAAAACCATTTTTAAATCTATCAAAGCCGTCTGCGTCTTGTACTTGTAAATTTTCTGCTTGCATTTCTAATAATGACAATTGAGTATAGTATTCTAAATTTTCTATTCTGTTTTCTAATTTACCAATATCTCTCATAGTATATCTTTGATTGTCAACTTTAGTAATAGTAATATCGTCTGTATCTAATGTGTATGCTGGAATTTCTAATGTGTATAAATGCATTGCACCATCTAAACTTTTCGGTGCTTGAGGTACTAATGCACTAGCCCCTTTTGCAATTTTAAATCCACCATCTTTATCTAAAAATATTTTATCTATTCTTGGTAAATAGTATTCTAAATCTGAAGTTATATCTGTACCAAATTTAGCAACGTCAACAACTGAAGCGCCAGCACCATTAAAGTATCTATCTTGTTCTCCTTTATTGATTGTTGAAGCGTCATCTACTCTTGGTCTAAAATCTAGACAGTCTCTTAACTCATAAGTTTTTCCTGTAGTGTCTGAAGTGTGAGAAGGTATTTCTTCATAACTAACAGCACCTGAATAACTATCTACTGTAAATACATCTCCTGAACCATGAGAGAAAAAATCATAAATTATTTCAATTGAACCTGTAGGTACTAAAGCACCTTTTTTCAATATAATTCTACCTATATCATAAAAGTTATCTCTTTGGCCATTATCTAAATCGTATCTATCTGTAATATCTACTTCACCACTATTATTGTATGTACCAAAACCGGTTGCCATTTTTACTGATACTATTCTATGAATATCAGAATTAATTAATCTAACACCACCTTGTTTTGTAATATCTGCTAATGTTTCAACTTCTAATAATTTATTAGTGACTAAAGTTTTTGATTTTTCTTCTACAACTGATCTACTAACGGTTGCTAAAATTTTAACTTTATGATTTGCAAAGTTAGAACCAAAATCTAGTATTAAAGATTTTCCTGATGGAGAACCACTTAATGTAAAGATCGGATCTCCTTCGTGGTTATTACCAGTTAAAGATAAGAAATCTCCAGCTGCACCTGTTCCACCAGAACCAGTTGTCATAATTGAAACTGCATAATCTTTTTCATCTAAAGAAACAAAAGTTTCATTTGTACCTGCTGAAATAGTTGCGTCACCATTTGAACCTAAAGTTTGTGTAAAGTGTCTTCTTACTTTAAAGTTAGTATCACTAGCACCAGAGTTTGAAGTTGTTTTTAATGTTTTAACTGTTTCATATGGCAATTCAAATAATGCAACGTTCTTATCAGTTTCTTTTAGTGTTGCTCTATTTCTATTTGCATTTGATTTAGTTGATACGTCTGAACCACCAACGTTAGTTGTTAACTCTAAAGAAGTATCTGAAATTATTGCCTCAACAATTTTTGTTATTGAAGTACCTGCGTCTGTAGTAAATGTAATTGAGTCACCTATTCTTAACTCTGTAGTAAATCTAGTACCAAAACCTGTAATTGAATTATTAGAGTTTGCTACTGATATTGTACCTGAAATTTGTAAACTTTCTCCGTATGTACTATCTAAAGCAGTATCAGCTGTGTATGTACATTGTGAACTAGCCATACCAACTTGTTTTGTAGATGAGAAATCGTATGAAGTGACACCTTTATAACCTCTAGCATTTGCTTGAATAGTAGCAGTGCTTGATGAAACACCACCAGTAATTGTTTCTCCTGGTATAAATGTTCCTGATACACTAGATAAAACAACAACAGAATGATCTGCTGTACCACCACTTGTATATGTACTAAAACCTGTACCGTCTACATCTAATTCAAAATTTGAACTAGTTGGATTTTTAACTGTATATGTGTTACCATTTAATTGTGTCATACCACCAACACTATTAATTGTCACTTGTTGACCATCTTGTAAAGTGTTTGAAGCAGTTATTACTACAGGATTAGCTTTTGTTGCACCTGTGATTGTGTGACCTTGTTCAGTAGAAATACTTTCATATGTACCTTTAGCACCTGAAGTACCTCCTGTAATTTCTTCCCCATTTGTAAATGCTTGATTTTTAGGACAGCTTAAGTGTGTGAACATAACAATATCAAAAAGATAATGTTTGAATATATTTGATGTTGCACTTGAACTAGAAAAGAAACCACTAACTGCTGAACCGTTATTATATTCAAATCCTCTAGACTTAGCACGACCAATTGTAGTTATGTTAGAACCTGATCCTGCATTTTCTGTTCCTCTTACCGATGTTTCTGTACTATATAAACCTACTTTTTTAAATGACTCAACATCGCCTGATACAAATCCTACATCTGGAGAACCAAATACGTTATTAACATGAACAAAGTTACCTACATCAAATCTTGTATTTGAATTATTTTGTGTATCAAAGTCTCTTGCTTTATCAACGTCAACAAAAGTTGTACCAATAGTTTCTATTTCGTAACCTTTAACGTATGCTTTACCTGGTGCTAAACCAGCTGCAATTTTACTTTCAACACCACCAGCACTTGAAGTGTAAATACCTCTGTTTGTTCCGTTAATTAAATGTTCTCTTAAATCTAAATCAAAATCTCTTACTGCATAATCGCCAGACTCGTCAAACGTTCTACGAGCCATAGTGTCTTCTAATATAGCGTATTCAGTTGTTCTAACTTGATTTTGTATAATACCATTTTTTAATCTTAATAACTCTACAAAGTTTGAATCGTCTGTAGCAGATAAAGATTTTTTAGTTAATGTTAAATCTATTTTAAATCTGTGAGCACCTGGAGCATTTGTG
>Ga0163111_10000461_pt1 | contig 24388 bp, 25 predicted proteins | sample CRUFie1St18metaG_FD_109645 | JGI IMG/M metagenome (GOLD analysis project Ga0163111, IMG submission 109645) | Marine microbial communities from the Costa Rica Dome - CRUD Field 142mm St18 metaG | ecosystem: Environmental > Aquatic > Marine > Oceanic > Photic zone | place: Costa Rica: the Eastern... | reverse complement strand
TAATGGTGATGAGCTACTTAAAGGCTATAAAAAAGGCCAAGAGGTAGAAGCTAAGATCCTTGAGATTGACGTTAGTAAAGAGCGTGTAAGCCTTGGTATTAAGCAGCTAGATGGGTCTGACCCGTTTACTGATGGCGATATAAAACTTGAAAAGAATGAAGTTGTAACTGCAACAGTAACTGATGTTAAACCAGAAGGTTTAGAGGTAACAGTAGCAGATAAACTTAAAGTATTTATCCGTCGTGCTGATTTATCATTAGATAGAGGCGAGCAACGCCCTGATAAATTTACTATTGGCGATAGGATTGATGCTAAAATTACCAATGTTAACAAAGCTAAACGTAGCATTAGCCTATCAATTAAAGCCCTAGAGATTGAAGAGCAGAAGAAAGCAATTCAAGAATATGGCTCTACTGATAGTGGTGCAAGCCTAGGTGATATACTAGGTGAAGCATTAGGTAGTGATAAAAAATAATCTCTACTTAATACTAAAATATTGAGGGCTGGTTTTTTTACCGGCCCTTTTTTTTAAAAAGTTGTACTAATAACTTTAGTACCTGTGTATGCTGCTTTTTAACAAATTATAGGTAAATAAATGCAAGCAGTACCAACATCTGATTTTAACGATTATAAAGTAGCAGATATAACCCAAGCCGCATGGGGTAGGGCAGAGATAAAACTTGCTGAGCAAGAAATGCCAGGCCTAATGCAATTGCGCTCCGAGTATAAAGGCCAAAGCCCATTAAAAGGCGCCAATATTGTTGGCTGTTTGCATATGACTATCCAAACAGCAGTACTTATTGAAACATTAGTAGATTTAGGTGCTAGTGTGCGTTGGAGTAGTTGTAATATATTTTCAACACAAGATCAGGCAGCAGCAGCAATAGCAGCAGCAGGTATACCAGTATTTGCCTGGAAGGGTGAAACTGATGAAGAATATGAGTGGTGCATCGAGCAAACAATTAAAGGCCCTAATGGTTGGGTACCAAATATGATATTAGATGATGGTGGTGATTTAACTAAAATTATCCATGAAAAGCACCCTGAGTTATTAGCCAATATTAAAGGCCTTAGTGAGGAGACCACCACAGGTGTATTACGCTTAATACAGATGGAGGCAGAGGGCACCTTAAAAGTACCAGCATTTAACGTTAATGATAGCGTTACAAAATCTAAATTTGATAACCTATATGGCTGCCGTGAAAGCTATATAGACGGCCTAAAACGTGCTACAGACGTAATGATTGCCGGTAAAGTAGCAGTAGTATTGGGTTATGGTGATGTAGGTAAAGGTTGTGCCGATGCATTAAAGGGGCAGGGGGCACGTGTTATAGTAACAGAGATAGACCCTATCTGCGCCCTACAAGCATCTATGGAGGGTTACCAAGTGGATACGATGGAAAATATAGCCAGCCAGGCTGATATTTTTGTAACCACTACAGGTAACGTAAATGTAGTAACGCATGAGCATATGGCCGCGATGAAAGATAAAGCAATCCTAGCTAATATGGGCCATTTTGATAGTGAGATAGATATTGCTAGTTTAGATGATTACAAATGGGATGAGGTAAAACCACAAGTAGATGTAGTGACATTTCCTGATGGTAAGGAATTAGTGATATTAGCAAAGGGGCGTTTATGTAATCTAGGCTGTGCAACTGGGCATCCTAGTTTTGTAATGAGTACATCTTTTACTAACCAGGTGTTAGCGCAGATTGAGCTATGGAATAACAGCCAAGCTTACGAAAACAAGGTTTACGTATTACCTAAAAAGCTGGATGAAAAGGTGGCCCGCCTACATTTAGATAAGCTAGGCGTAAACCTAACCCAGCTTAGCAAAACTCAGGCTGATTACATTAATGTACCAGTAGATGGGCCTTATAAGGGTGAGGCATATAGGTATTAACCTTATTAACCTGTATTTAGATGGATCATTTTAATTTTAAAGATGGTGAGCTATATGCTGAAAACGTTGCAATTAAGGATATTGCCACGCAGGTAGGCACGCCTTTTTATTGCTATAGTAAGGCTACTTTTACGCATCATTTTAATGTGTTTAACAATGCTATAAAAACAGGCAATAGGCTTGTGTGTTTTGCAGTTAAGTCTTGCAGTAATATATCAGTATTAAAATTATTAGCTAGCTTAGGTAGCGGTGCGGATATAGTATCAGAGGGTGAGTTACGTCGTGCCCTAGCAGCAGGCATACCAGCTAGTAAAATAGTATTTAGCGGGGTAGGTAAAACCAGTGGAGAGATTGAGTTTGCCCTACAGCAAGATATTTTTCAGTTCAATATAGAAAGTGAAGAGGAGCTGGAAAACATCAATCGTATAGCAATTAGCCAAAATACAAAAGCTAATATAGCCTTGCGTGTTAACCCAGATGTGGACGCTAAAACTCATGAAAAAATTACTACCGGCACTAAAACTAGTAAGTTTGGTATAGATATAAATATCGCTAAAGATATTTACATTAAAGCCGCTAATATGGATGGTATTAATGTACAAGGGGTGTCAGTACATATTGGTAGTCAGATAACGGATTTAACGCCGTTTAAGCTAGCATATAACCGTGTAAAACAGTTTTTAGCAGAGTTGCAAGAGGCTGATATTAACCTAAAAGTAGTAGATTTAGGTGGCGGGCTTGGCATACCTTATGAGGTTGGTAAAAATCCTCCACACCCAGCTGAATACGGTAAAATTATACAAGATGTATGGGGTGATACTAACTATAAATTAGTGTTTGAGCCTGGCCGTGTAATAGCAGGTAATGCAGGTATTATGGTAAGCGCAGTAACTTATACAAAGCATAGTTACGGGCGTGATTTTTTAATATTAGATAGCGGCAGTAATGATTTAATCCGCCCAAGTTATTACAGCGCTATGCATGAGATACAGGCTGTAACTCAAAGTGATGCGCCCAAGCAACCTTATGATATAGTAGGCCCAATATGTGAAAGTGCAGATAAATTTGCTGATCAATATCATTTACCACCTATGCAAGCTGGAGATTTAATTGCGATACGTAGTTGTGGTGCATATGGTGCAGTAATGGCAAGCAATTATAATACCCGCGCACTAATACCAGAGGTGTTGGTGGATGGTGATAATTATAAAGTGGTATCTGCACGTCAAACATATGATGAGATTTTAGAGCGTGAAGCATAAGATACATTAACCAATTTACACATTGTGCAAATAATACACTTAGCTATCATATTTTTTATGAACAATACCCAGCCACAAGAGATCATAGATTTTTGGTATAAAGAGTCGCAACCTCAAGACTGGTTTGTAAAAAATACAGAGTTTGACAAACAAATCCATGATAGGTTTTTACCTGTTTATAACCAAGCTATTAAGGGGGAGCTATACACATGGCGTATTACCCCGCAAGGTAGGTTGGCAGAGATAATAGTGTTAGATCAATTTGCGCGTAATTTGTTTAGAAACAACCCACAAGCATTTGCATATGATACGATGGCATTAGCTTTAGCCCAAGAGGCTATCCAAGCAGGTGATGATAAAAAGTTAGAGCAAAATCAGCGCTGGTTTTTATATATGCCTTTTATGCATAGTGAGTCTAAAGCTATACATGAGCAATCAATAAAATTATTTACCGAGCTTGGGCAACAGCAAACCTTGCAACATGCAATAGATCATAAAAAAATTATTGATCAATTTGGCCGTTATCCGCATCGTAATAAAGTTTTGGGTAGAAATTCCACCCCAGAGGAAGTAGAGTTTTTAAATAATAGTAATTATTTAAAATAATGCGTCTTTCATCTGTTTTTATATCCGTACTTACCCTACTAGTTTTTGTAAATTTTGCTGCGGCACTAAATGTAAAACCGATACTATCTAACTACGATAAAAAGATAGGTATGCAAGCCTTTGCACAAGCTAAGGCAAAAAAGTGGAAATCAGCAATAGCTACAATTGATAAAGCTAACAACCCGGCATTAAAAAATCTATTAATGCTTAATAATTATACAAATGCTAGGTTTAAGCAAAAGGATATAAACCTAGCCAAAATTAAAAACTTTGTAGCACGTAATAAGGATTATCCGTTTATTAAAACTATTAAAAATAAGTTTGGGTTAATTGCAAAAGACACAACTTTAAAACCAAAATCTAAACCACAGTCTATACAACCAAGATGGAACAAAATTGCAGTACAAACACGTGATTTACTAAAAGAGCAAAAATATAATCAGGCCTTTAATAAAGTACGTGGTGCGTATCAGCATTATACAAACCGTGGTACCAAAGCTAGTGCATATTGGCTAGAGGGCTGGATAGCATTACGCTTTGTAGATAAGCCAGAGCATGCAGCTAAAATGTTTAAGCTGCTATATGATAATACAGGGCGGCCTATTAGTCGCTCACGCGGGAGCTATTGGCTAGCACGCAGCTATGAGCAGCTAGGTAAATTGCAAGAGGCAGCTAACTGGTATGCAGTAGCTAGCCAATATAATAAAACATTTTACGGGCAACTTGCTAAACAACGTTTAAAAGAGCCAGGCTTACAATTAACTGCCCATGATATTGATTATACTAGTCAGCAAGCTACCAACTTTTTAACACATAAACATATTTACAATGCCCGTATTTTAGCGGAAGTGGGGCAAACCCGCTTAGCACGTATATTTTTAAACCGTTATTTAAGCACTAACGATACAGCTGAGGATTACCGCTTAGTGGCTGACTTAGGCACAGCCATGGGCAAACCTAACTGGGGTGTATTAGCAGGTAAAAAGGCCAGCTATAATGATTTATCATTAATAGATGCTAATTACCCAATAGAGCAATTTACTGCTAAAATCTCCCCCGAAAAAGCATTAGCTTTAGCTATTATGAGACAAGAAAGTGAGTTTGACCAAACCATAACAAGCCATGCTGGCGCACGTGGTATTATGCAAGTAATGCCAAAAACTGCACAATACATAGCAAAGCAGGGAGGGTGGCAATATAATAAAAATAAGCTGTTTGATAAGCAGTATAATATTACTTTTGGTAGTTATTATTTAAATGAGCGTATCAATAATTTTAACGGTAGCTATATATTAGCTGTTGCTGCTTATAACGCTGGTAAACATAGGGTGGATAAATGGTTAGAAACATATGGTGACCCACGTGGTAAGCCATTATACCAGGTGCTAGATTGGATAGAGCTAATACCATTTAATGAAACCCGCAACTATGTGCACCGAGTACTTGAAAACACCCAAGTTTATAGGGCACGCCTTAATAATAATACCCACAAAATACAGCTAGTAGAGGATCTGGCTAGGTAAGTATAAATCCCGTTCAGCCTCTCCTATAGATTTAATAACAATGCAACAGCACCTATTATTAGGCCTGCTGTGGCCATTTGCATAGTCCACATTTTATTAATAATATCACTTTTATAACTATCTAATTTAAGGTCTACTCGTTGCTCTAGATGATCAAACTTATTGTCAAATTTATCCTCTAAATTTTTAAGATCCTTTTTTGTAGCTAAATGTGCAGTGGCATCCACAATAGTATCAACGATACGTCCAGCTTGTGCATGGTTAAAAACATCACCATTTTTTAGTTTATCGACAGTTTTTTGAGTGTTAATCGCATATGCCATACCCCATAATAACGTACAACAAGACGATGTGCAAGCATAAAATTACATCAAATTAGCCTAAGCATAATTATTTAGCTCTACCGGGCGTTTATCGCACGGGTTGCCTTTTATACCAACACATGGGCTTTTTAGCTCTGGCACTTCAGAGGCGCAAGCGTTTAAAAAAATACCCACAAGTAAAACTAGTAAAGATTGTTTTATCATGCCCATAGCTTACCTAAATTAGTGTTTGTTGTAAATAATTATAGCAGCATGCCAGGTATTGCAGCCTCTACTAATGCTACAAATAATACAACGTCTACCAGTACGTGTAGGGTAATTAATAGTGGCATACTACGAGTGCGCTCAAATATACTGCCTTGTATAAAGGCAAATATAAATATCATAAAGTATCCCCAGCTAGTAAAGCCCAGCTCATATAATACGCTGGCAAATAATATTGCTTGTAATAAGCATGCTAGTAAGTAACCCATATGGCGGCGTAATAGGCGGTATACGGTATTAATAAAAAATAGTTCATCCCAGATACCTACTAATATCACTCCAAATAATAGCTTTAATAAAATTTCAGTTTCATTAGTAATATACCAATTACTATATGCCCCTGTATTGCTATAATAAAATGGTAAAACAATAGCTGCAGCTATTATACCAAATACTACTAGCCCTAGTGTTTTTAGTGATAAAAACTTATAATTATTGCTCGGCAAAATAGGAAAAGGCTCCTTATACACAAATTTACTCACCAGGCGTGGTATTACTAAAGATGCCATTAATGCTATGCCCATATATGCACATGAGGCGTTGTCGAGTTTAGTACTAATAGGGGCTATTTTGATAATAGCTAACCCCACATAAATAAGGGTAAAATCACGTGCGATTTGTTTTTGTAAAATAAATGTACTGGCAAAACCTAGTACATATAAAACCCAGCTTATATTGGTCAGGTTGTGGTTATCTGCCACTAATGCAACAATTGCAAAATTAGCTATTAAAAAGATTATAGCGGCAAAAAAACTAATTTGCTGTTTGCTCATATGGGCTATAAGCTAATGGTTAATGACCCAAAGTTCAACTAATATAATAAAACTAAAAGATATAATTGCATCTGTAATAAGTGTGCCGGCATTAGCATATGCATTATATTACATAGCTACGGAGTTTAATGGCTCTGGCCTTACTTATTTAGATTATCTTAGATACTCAGTGGTTTTAGTTTTTGCAGGGCTTGGTGGCTTTCAGATTTATATATGGACACAAAATAACAACCCTCCTAATCGTGCGACACCTCTGTGTTTTATAGATAGAATAATCCCATTTTGGCCAAAATGGGTGTGGGTATATAGTGTACTTTATTATGTAATACTTTATGGCGCTGTTATTTTTGTGCCTAACGATGCTTACTTTTTAAACCTTGTTTTTGGTATGTTAATACTAATAGTTTTACAAGGGGGGATGTTTTATTTTATACCAACTGTTTGCCCGGGGCAGTGGCGTGATTATAAGCCTAACACACCATCCACCAAGTTTTTGGCTGAGATACAAAAAATTGCTTACAATACTAATTGCTTTCCTAGTATGCATTGCTCTATTGCTGCGTATTTTGCGGCAGAGTATTGGCATCTTAGCCCTGCAATTGCACTAAGTGCTGTATTTTTAATTGGCATAAGCTGCTTGTTTACTAAGCAGCACATGTTTGTAGATATCCCTAGTGGTATAGCATATGGATGGGGAATGAATTACCTGTTGGTATAGTACTCACTGTGGTTTTTAGTAGATAATTAACCAATTTAATGCATAATTGGGCTATGGCAGTCATCAGCATAGCTTGTAATGTTAATGGGCAACCTACCCCGGTGGATTTTCATGTAGGGGAGCCTGATGATAAGAATCATCCTATTCATCATCAATCTAGTTGGTTGAGTGAGAATCGCGGCATTAACGTACCGCCGGAGATGATGGAAAGCCTTAAAGAGTTACACGCAATCGCTAAGCGTAATAAAGTAGATTTTGAGGAGCTGTGCGTACTTACGTTTCAACATGCTTTAGATAATAAAGATGAAGAAGATGAAGGAGACACTCCAGCCATAGGCCAAGGCCAGCAGCAAGGCGCAGCACAAAGTGTAGATACTGGGCCGGAGATATTGTAAGAGCCTTTTAAGGCAGCCTCTAAGGTATATAGTGTTGAGTATGCCCCACAAAAAGATGAATTAACCCGCTAGTAACTTATCCACAACAGCTGGGTTAGCAAGCGTACTTATATCACCTAAATTGCTAGTATCTTTATTAGCAATTTTACGCAGTATACGGCGCATTATTTTACCGCTACGGGTTTTTGGTAAGTCTGGGGTAAAATGTATTACATCTGGTTTGGCTATAGGGCTAATTTCAGTCGCTACAAATTTAACTAGCTCAGCTTGTAAGTCTATACTTTGCTGTGCACCCTCTACCAATGTAACATAGGCGTATATGCCTTGCCCTTTTACCTCATGCTCTATGCCTACTACTGCAGCCTCTGCCACTGTGTTGTGGGCTACTAGGGCAGATTCAATCTCTGCTGTGCCTAGGCGGTGGCCACTTACATTTAGTACATCATCCACACGGCCAGTTATCCAATAGTAACCATCTTTATCGCGCCTAGCGCCATCGCCTGTAAAATATAGACCTTTATACTGGCTAAAATAAGTATCTATAAAACGTTGATGATCTCCATACACGCTACGCATTTGGCTTGGCCAGCTTTGTTTTATGCATAGTAGGCCTTCCGCCTTGCCCTCTAAAACATTGCCATCTTTATCTACAATTACTGGCTCAATACCATAAAATGGCAGGGTGGCACTACCTGGTTTAGTAGGTGTAACACCAGCTAACGGGGTAATTAAATGCCCGCCAGTTTCAGTCTGCCACCATGTATCCACAATTGGGCAGTTATTTTTACCGACCTTTTCATTATACCAGTTCCAAGCCTCTGGGTTTATGGGCTCGCCTACTGTGCCAAGTACACGTAGGCTATTACGGGTGGTGGTTTGTAGTGGCTCATCGCCCTCCCTCATTAAAGCTCGGATGGCAGTTGGGGCGGTATAAAATATATTAACTTTATGCTTATCTATTACTTGCCAAAATCTATCTACACTAGGGTAAGTTGGTACGCCCTCAAACATTAGGGTGGTAGCACCATTTGCTAATGGGCCATACACAATATAACTATGGCCTGTTATCCAGCCTATATCTGCTGTGCACCAATATATATCATCTGGTTGCCAACCAAAAGTGTGCTCATGCGTCATAGCGGCATATAGCAAATAACCTGCTGTGCTATGTAGCACCCCTTTAGGCTTACCGGTACTGCCGCTTGTATATAGTATAAACATTGGGTCTTCAGCATCTATCTCCACTGCTTTATGCTCTGTGCTGGCCTGGTTTAGGGCTTTGCCATAATCCTCATCTCTACCTTTTACCCAGTTAACATCACCACCTGTATGGCACACAGTTAGTACTGTTTTTACATCTAGCCCCTCAATAGCTTTATCAACATTAGCTTTTAGGGGGATGGTTTTACCACCACGGCGGCCGTAATCGGCTGTTATTAAAAATTTACTATCGCAATCTTTAATACGCTGGGCAAGTGCCTCGGGGCTAAAGCCACCAAATACCACACTATGTATTGCGCCTATACGCGTACAAGCTAGCATGGCTACTGTAGCCTCTATAATCATTGGCATATAGATGGTTACTCTATCGCCTTTTTCTACACCCAAAGCCTCTAGCACATTGGCGCATCTACATACTTGGCTGTGCAATTGGGCATAGGTAATTGTGGCATGTTCGTTAGGGTTGTCACCCTCCCATATAATTGCAGTTTTATCTGCCAGCTCAGGTAGGTGCCTATCTAGACAGTTATGGCTTACATTAAGCTTGCCGCCCTCAAACCATTTTATATCAACAGGGTTATAACTAGCATTTTTTACTGTATGCCATTTTTGTTGCCAATCTAGGCGCTCGGCCTGTTTAGCCCAGAACTCATCTGGGTTTGTTATAGATTGTTGGTAGAGTTGTTTATAGGTTGTAAAATCCATAAGTTAACTACTAGCTAAATTTATAACCAATACAATACTAAATTATTTACTTATGGGCGCTCGGCTCGGCGGGTGGCTTGCTGGATTTGCGCTCAAATCTACGATTTGCAGGCACAAAACCTAGCAAGCTGCCGAGCGCCAAAAGTGCCTGCGGCACTTGATTACAGATGAGAGCTTCTATATACAAATTTATAAATGAGACTCTACAACACTAAATCTGCCAGCATAGAGCAGTTTAAACCCATAGATCCAAATAACATCACCATGTATGTATGTGGCCCTACCGTTTATGCTGCACCGCATATAGGTAATGCCCGCAGTGTTGTAATATATGATTTATTATATAGGGTATTAAAGCAGCAATACAGCCAAGTAACTTACGTACGCAACATTACCGATGTAGACGATAAAATTAACAAGGCAGCGGTTGAAAATGGTGAGCCAATACAGGCTTTAACTGATCGTATTACCAAGCTTTTTGATAACAACATGCAAGCACTAGGTTGTTTGCAACCTACCCACACACCCAAAGCTACACAGAGCATAGCAGAGATTATACAAATAATTGAGCAGCTAATTGCCAATGGCAATGCTTACGTAGCAGAGGGGCATGTATTATTTGATGTTACCAGCTACAAAGATTACGGTCAACTTAGCCGCCGGAGTTTGGAGCAAATGCAGGCAGGTGCGCGTATAGATGTAGCAAGTTATAAACGCAACCCACATGATTTTGTATTATGGAAGCCACCATTAGATATTGATGATGAATCATCAATATTTGATAGCCCATGGGGTAAAGGCCGCCCAGGTTGGCATATTGAATGTAGCGCCATGAGCCATAAATTTTTAGGCCAAAATTTTGATATTCATGGTGGTGGTGCGGATTTAAAATTCCCCCATCATGAAAATGAAATCGCCCAAAGTCGCTGTGCCCACAAAGATAGCACTTACGCTAACTACTGGGTGCATAATGGCTTTTTAACCGTAGAGGGTGAAAAAATGAGTAAATCCCTTGGTAATTTTTTAACTGTAGAGGATATATTAGCCAACGGTACAAAAGGTGAGGTTATACGCTGGGTATTATTAAGTAGCCATTACCGTAAACCATTAGATTGGAGCGCCAAATTATTAGCTGATGCTAAAAAAACTTTGGATGGTTTTTATAGAGCAACGCAAAATATTACCCAAGAGGCAGAAGTTGACAGTGATTTAATAGATGCTCTGCAGGATGATCTAAATACCCCAAAAGCATTTGCTATATTACAAAATTTGGCAACTAAAGCTAATAAGGGTGATGTGCAGGCTGCTGCTCAACTATCAGCAAGCCTAAAATTTTTAGGTTTTTTAAACAATAGCGCGGATGAGTGGTTTGGCAAAACTGAGATAGATGATGAGATTGAGCAGTTAATAGCTCAACGCAGCCAGGCTCGTAAAAATAAAGATTGGGCTTTAGCCGATAAAATCCGTGATGAGTTAAATGCCAAAAATATTATTTTAGATGACAAGCCAGATGGCACGGTAGAATGGCGTAGGGGGTAGTTAACTACCTATTAACATGTGTGTTTTATAATCATTTTATGATCACAAAATTAAAATTTATATTAATGTGTTTACCGCTAGCCTTATTTTTATATTTAGGCACTAATAAGCATAGTGGTAATAACTATTCTACTAAGGTTGGTTTTAGTAGGTTTGATATATTTGATAGTAGTAAGGTTAGTAAGATAGCAAATCAAAAAGATATCAATAAGTCACTCAAAGCTTTTGAGAGTATAGGTTGGGATATAAGTGGTATAAATAAAAATACTAAAAGAGCCAAGGTGGTAAAAGTAAAATAGATAGTTCTACACAGGTATCTCACTTAAACTTACAGCCTCGTTTATAGCCTCATCTAGTGCTATAAATTGTTGCTGGTTGCTGCCAATTTTACGTATAGCTACGGTTTGTTTTTCCATCTCTTGCTTACCTACAGCCCATATTTGTGGTACTTTTTGCAGGCTGTGCTCACGTACTTTGTAGCTAATTTTATCGGCTCTATCATCTAGCTCTACGCTTATACCAGCAGATTTTAGTTGTTTAGTTACTTGGTGAGCATAATCTAGTGCTTCATCGGTAATTGTTGCTACAACTACTTGTGTAGGTGCTAACCAAAAGGGGAACTTGCCCTCAAAATGCTCGATTAAAATACCAATAAAGCGCTCAAAACTACCAAGTATAGCACGATGCACTAAGTGCGGGCGTTGCTTGCTGTTATCTTTATCAATATAGCTGATATCTAAGCGGTTCGGTAGGTTCATATCCACTTGTATGGTGCCGCACTGCCACTCACGCCCTATTGCATCGCGCAGTACAAAATCTAGCTTGGGTGCATAAAATGCTCCATCGCCCTCATTCAGCTCCCACTTAAATCCTACGCGCTCACACACTTTTTGTAGGGCGGCCTCGGCTTTATCCCAATCCTCTTCACTACCTATGCGTTGCTCGGGGCGGGTGCTAAATTTAATGGTTACATCTTCAAAGCCAAGCTCGCGGTAAACCTCACCTATTAGGTCACACATTTTTACAACTTCGTCCTCTAGCTGCTGAGGTGTGCAAAAAATATGGGCATCATCTTGGGTAAATGCTTGTACACGCATAAGGCCATGGCGGGCGCCGCTGCTCTCATGCCTGAATACTTTGCCAAATTCGGCCATCCTTATAGGCAGCTCGCGGTAGCTGCGTTTTTTATCCTTATATATTTGTACATTACCTGGGCAACTCATTGGCTTTAGGGCCATTGGTTGCTCGGCAGTTTCATCCACTACAAACATGTTTTCGCGGTATTTATCCCAGTGGCCGCTATATTGCCAAAAGGTTACGTCTAGCACTTGCGGGGAGTTTACCTCCTCATACTCATATTTTTTGAGTTTACCGCGCATGTAAGATAGTAAGGTATTATAAACCCTCCAGCCTTTATCATGCCAAAATGGTTGGCCGGGGGCGCTATCCTCAAAATGAAATAGATCCAGCTCTTTACCTAGTTTGCGGTGGTCGCGTTTTTCAGCCTCTTCAATGCGGGTGATATATGCTTGTAGATCTTTTTTATCTGCCCATAATGTGCCGTAAATACGGGTTAGCATCTCATTATTGCTATCGCCACGCCAGTAGGCACCTGCTACTTTAGTAAGTTTAAATGCAGGGCTTATTTTACCTATATTAGGCATGTGTGGGCCACGACATAAATCCACAAACTCTGGGTTATCTGGGTTACCTTGTAGGTATATGCTAACCTCATCACTAGTTGCAGTATCGGTAGCACGGCTGATAATATCTGGTTTGTATCTATTACCTTGATCTTGCCAGTATTTAATGGCCTTTTCTTTGCTCCATAATACACGAGTAACAGGTAGGTTTTGTTTTATTATCTCCTTCATATTTGCCTCAATTTTTGGCAAATCATCAGGGGTTAGGGCTTTAGGTAAAGCTACATCATAATAAAACCCATCATCAATAGTTGGGCCTATTGCTAGCTGGGCATCTGGGTAAAGCTGCTTTACCGCACGCGCAAGAACTTGCGCAGTTGCAGTGTGGCGCATTATCTCTAAGCCCTCATCATCCTTAGCAGTTAGTATGCTAACGCTAGCATCGGCATTTATAGTATGGCTTAAATCGCGTTGAGTGCCATCTACCTTAATAGCTATGGCAGCTTTAGCTAGGCCAGTGCCGATGCTTTGGGCAAGCTCTAAGCCGGTAATTGGGTTATCAAACTGGCGGATACTGCCATCTGGTAGGGTGATATTAATATTGCTCATACTAGCAGCGGTTTTAAGGCTAAATAGGCTGTTTTGCAATGGGATAGTTTGTGCAAGCAAAACACCAATAAGGCGACAATTTTGGTTTTAGTGAACTTTATGATATAATTTTTGTGATTCTTGCTTTTCTGGGTGGCCGAGCCACCAGGAAGCTAAAGAGGGGAGTAATCCTCTCTGGTTAATACACAAGCCCTTTTTTGACTCGTCTTTACGAGTACTTAGCGCAGAAAGCGCTCAGGGCCAATGTAATGTGTTAACTAGAGTTGAGAGTGACTACCGCAAGGTGGTTATTACTTTCTTCTTTAGCTCCTGGTTTAAAAAGGAGGGTAAGAATCTTGTATTGCTAGGGGTAACTGATACTCAGCCTCTTATTACTACGTGTGAGTTAGCAATAAGTGACGTGCTGTTTATCGCAAACCTAGCTAGGAGGTATCGTTATGGTATCTTTGAGACACATCTTTCCCTCAAGGGAGGAGATGGCCGCACTGGCGAAAGCTAGCGTGAGGTTCGGGGTTTTCCTCGGCCTCGCAACAAGTACGGCCATCGTACTCGGCGGGTCGGCCGGGTGGTTAGCAGACGCGTTTTACAAAAACGCTGCTGTTGGCCACTGGCCACTCGACTGGGTAGGAGTCGTTGTAGGGGTGATCATGGTGACATGGTCAATCTCAAAGCGGCTCTCCTCCCCCCTCTTAGGGAGATGGAGGCGGGTAGCCCCCGCACTCCACTTCCTAAGGGTCATGCTCTTCGGTGGGCTGACGGGTTTTGCCCTGCATTGGCTAGATAGCCGTGCGGGGTTAATGCCCGCTAGCCCACTTGATTGGGCCATCCTAGGGGTGATGGTTGCCAATATATGGTTTGTTGAAAAACGGGCCACTAATTGGTTCCATCGCCAAATCCTAGGGTAGTAAAGCCTCCGCCTGTCCGGCGGGGGTTTTTCTTTTGTAATTATGTTAAAACCCCACCCAGCTTTATATGCTGTATAGATTTTGCCTTACCAGTATTATCATTTATATCTATTACTACTGCGCAAAAAGTTGCCGGGCCACGGCTTACTGTATGTTTTACTTTACGGTTTTTGGTTCTAAACTTTTTAACAGAGGTGGATTTTTCAAATCCAATTACGCTATCATAATCACCACTCATACCTATATCGGTAATATAGGCAGTGCCATTTGCCATTACATGGGCATCGGCTGTTGGTACATGTGTGTGTGTGCCAACTACTGCGCTTACGCGCCCATCAAGGTAATGGGCAAAACCATATGCCTCACTAGTTGCCTCACGATGAAAATCTACCAATATATAATCAATATTTGCACATAGCTTATAATGGGCTAGCTCTTTATCCCAATATTCAAATGGGCTATCGGGGTTATCACCCATAAAAACCTGTCCCATTAAATGCACCACTAAAGCTTTTTTACCATTAGCTAATGTATACTCGCGCCAGCCTTTGCCTGGCATTTGGCTTGGTAAATTAGCTGGGCGTAAAATACGTGGCTCGGTATTGATATATTTTAGCATTTCATCTTGGTCCCACACGTGGTCACCTGCTGTTAGTACATCTGCGCCTACTTCAAAATATTGCTTAGCAATTTTTTCTGTCATTCCCCAGCCATTGGCAGAGTTTTCACCATTTACTATGGTAAAATCTATCTCATGCTGTTTTATTAATTTAGGTAGGTGCTCTAATACACTATCGCGTCCGCTGCGGCCTACTACATCACCTACTATTAGGGTTTTCATTATTTACCCCACTTACCCTCAACAAATCCTTTACGGCCGCTACCTTTATAATAACGCTGATACGCATCTGGTTGTTTTTTATGATAATCTTGGTGGTACTCTTCTGCTTTATAAAACTCGCCTGCTGGTATAATTTTGGTAACTATTGGAGCATCAAAAAATTTAGCAATTTCAGATTTAGATTGCTCAGCCTGTAAACGCTCATCCTCATTAGCATAAAAAATAGCTGTTTGGTAATGCCTACCCTTATCAGCAAATTGGCCATCTGTATCGGTTGGGTCTATATTATACCAAAAGGTTTTTAACATAGCCTTATAGTTAGTTTTGCTAGCATCATATTTTACTAACAGGGCCTCATAATGTTGTGTTGAGCCACTTGCTACTTGTTTGTAATCAGCGTTTGAGGCATCGCCACCTGTGTATCCGCTGGTGGTTTCTATCACTCCTTCTGTATAGTCAAAGGCGGCCTCTACGCACCAAAAACAACCACCTGCAAAGATAGCAGTTTTGTGATTAGGGCTAGCGCTTGATATTTGTGTCATAAGTAAAAATATTATTAGCAATCTCATTATAATACCTGCTCAATTTGTTTGGCATCTATATCTTTAGCAATAAAGCTTTGGCCGATATCTTTTGCGAGTATAAGTACTATCTTACCTTGCTCAACCTTTTTATCATTATACATGTATTGTACTAGTTGGGTCGGGTTATGTTTGGTGATAAACTTTTTATAACTGGTTGGTAAACCTATTAAATTAAAATGTGTCGTTATTTTATCTAAAGCATTTGCGGGGCATAGGCTCAAACTTATTGATAGTTTAAATGCGCAAATAATACCTAGTGCTACTGCCTCACCATGTAGTAAGTCAGTACCCTCCTCAAATGCGGCTTTTTCAAACGCGTGGGCAAATGTGTGGCCTAAGTTTAATAAGGCGCGGATGCCGCCCTCTTTTTCATCTTGTGCTACTATATTTGCTTTAGATTTGCATGATTGCTCAATAGCGTAAATGCGTTGCTGTGCCTGGCCATTTATCACTGCCTGGCCGTTATCTATTAGCCAATTAAAAAACTCATTATCATTAATGAGGCCATATTTTATTACCTCGGCATAGCCGGCTAATAGCTCACGTTTTGGTAATGTGTTTAGCACATCAATATCGGCCAAAACAAGTTTTGGCTGATAAAAGCTACCAACTAAATTTTTACCAAATTTTGTATTAATACCAGTTTTACCACCAACCGAGCTATCTACTTGGCTAAGTAATGTGGTAGGGATCTGGATAAAATCTACCCCACGTAAAACGATGCTAGCTGCATAGCCAGCTAAATCACCTACTACTCCGCCACCAAATGCTATAATTGTGGATTTACGCTCAATCTTATGTTCAAGTAATTGATTAGTAACTTGCTCAAGCACATTAAAGCTTTTACTTTGTTCACCAGGTTTTACGGTTATTACATGAGACGTAATACCATTACTAGTAAATGAATCCACCAGGCTAGATAAATGTAGCTTAGCCACATTTGCATCAGTAATTATAAATATGTGGCTGGTTTTTATATAAGGGGCGCAGTGTTTGCCAGCATTAGATATTAACCTCTTGTCAGTTATAATATCATAGCTACGAGCACCTAAATTTACCTTATAATTAGCCATTAGTTAGATCCCTTATTTTAGATCTTGATTATTTAGTTACAACTATACAGCTAACTTTACGGCCATTAAGCGTTTTACAAACTTTTTCAGCGCTAACGCGCTTAGTAAAGTTGCCGGCACGTAGGCGGTATTTTGTATTACGCCCACTACCTGCGCTTACTATTTTGTTTTCTAGCGTACGTAGATTTTTATGAGCTGATTTAAGCTTTTTCCATCTAGCAGAAGCATCACGGTAAGTTTTATAACTACCTAACTGTACAGCCCAAATATTACCACGAGTAGCTGGCGCATAAGGTTTAAATCTACCAACTTTAGTAGCATAAGGCTCATGACGGCCAGTATTTGTATAACGGTTTGTATTTTTAGTAGCTAAGTTTTTATTTACCCAGCAAGATAAGCGGCTATCAACTTGCTTTACAGCACGGCATACAGAGCTAGCTTGAGCATTATTAACAACAGGGCCAATTATAGCTTTAGTTTTAGATTTTTTACGCGCTACACTGCCTAAGTTACTAGCAGCTTTCATGCGTAAGTTACTTAACTCAGGAGATTTTGATTGCAGAGCATTCCAAAAATGATCAGCACTATAACCATTAGCAAAATAGCCAACATTTACCCATAATGCATTAGGTATATTATAACGCGGTGATCCTATTTTACCTAAATAGCTTAAGTTTTTAGTAGGTTTTACACCTGCTAGCTCAGAAACTAGCGGCTTAGGCTTTGCTGGAGCCTTTAAAATAGTACGTGGTTTAGTATATTGGCGTTTCCGAATAGGCACAGGTATTGCCTCGCCAACTCTAACAGTCTGGCGTTTTATAGCTACAGGTTTAGGCCCCTTTATTTTTTGATTAACTTTTATAGGTTTAAGAATTGTATTTGGTACTTTAGCCGTTTGTATTGGTACAGCTTTACCAGTGTTAATATTATTAAAACTAACTTTGCGTTTACGTTGTTTTATTAATTGGCCATCACGTTTTATATAAACAATCTCATCCTTTGGCTTAGGGGTTTTGGCAACTTTAATCGGTGTAGGTTTTGCTTTAGGCTTAACTTTTGGGTTTACTTGTGCTTTTGCCTTTTCTTTTATTTTTTTAGATACCTCTTTTTTGACCTTTTTGATAGGTTTTGCAGCTGCCTTTTTAATAGTAGTTTTAATTGGTGCTGGTTCTTGTATCTCAATAGTTAGCTCTTTTCTGGGCTTTGCAATAGGTGGTATTGCGGGAGTTTTAATTGGGTTAAGTACAACCGTGTTACTAGTTTTATTAGTAACCATTTTTGGGGTAGGCTTTGCCTTTACTGGTGCGGGTTTAGGTTGAATTTTCGGTTTAAATATTTCTAGGTTTGGTAAAGCAATAGCAGGGGTTTTAGGAGCAGGTTTTTCAATCTTATTTTTTAGTTCCGTAACTTTTTGTTGTTTTACAGTTTCTACTTTAGATATTACTTTTTTTGTTACCTTTTGTTGAACTGGCTCTTTGATAACCTGCTTAACAATTGGCTCGGATTTTGGAGATATTACAGATTTTGGCTTATCAAAGGTTGAGGTAACTTTTTGTTTGTAACCATTATAAAAATTAAAATCATAACTGCTTAATTGCGATGTTTCAATAATTGTGCATTCAACATTATATGGCGATAATTTTGAGCAAATATTGCTAGCATCTGCACGTTTAGCAATAACACCAGCGTTTAAATAATATTTGTTATCGAACTTGCGTTTTTTTACTATTTTTATAGTAAGCCCTTGTAGGGCAGGGTTATAATTTTTGATTATATTCTCACGTGCTTTTTTAGCTTCTGTCACATTTTCATATTTACCAAGTTGTAATAAATAATAGTTTTTTCCAGCCTCATAAGATGAAGCTTTTATCGCGTTTGCGTTGTTATTAAAAAACAATGTTAATAGGATAATTAACAGGCAAGTGATTATACTTTTTGTCATACTCTTAATACAGTTGATAGAAGTTTTATACTGCCAATTAAGGTATTAAACAAGATTATTGCAACTTCTTGAGTTTGCGCATGATAATATCACGTTTAATGCGTGAAATATGGTCTACAAACACTTTACCATTAAGGTGATCTATCTCATGCTGTAGGCAGGTCGCCAGCAGTTCATCGGCCTCAATTTGCTGTGGAGTGCCGTTCTTATCTAAATATTTTATTGTTACCTGTTTTGGGCGTGTTACTGTACTATATTGCCCAGGAAAAGATAGACATCCCTCGTCATAATCATTTGTTTCTTCAGAGGATTTTATGATTTCAGGATTAATAAATGCCATTGGTTTACTACCACTGTTTTTTTGGGCAACATCTAGCACTAATATACGCTTATCTACCCCTACTTGGGTGGCAGCAAGCCCTATACCGTCTGCATCATACATGGTTTCAAACATATCTGCTATTAACTTTTTTGTAGCTTTATCAACGGCTTCAACAGGTTTAGCTGTTTTACGTAAAAACGGGTGTGGGGCTTTGAGTATGGTTAATTTTGCCATTTTTTAGATAAATATTGAAAAGACACTAAATATGTTTTTAAGCAACGTCAGTTGTTTTTTCACCTTCTTGTTTAATATCATCTACTTCAATTGCATCTGGTAGGCCTTTTACTTTATCGTCATTTTTAGAGTTTTTTTTCTCATCAGTACTTTCTTCTGATTTATTACCTTCAGGGTTATCAGTGTTTTCCTCTACACTTTCTTCTTTTTTCTCTTCTTTTTCTTTTTGCGCTTCACGTTCTGCCTTGCGCTCTTCGTGAGCTTTTTGTGCTACATTTAATATACGCTGAAAGTGATCAGCAGCTTGTAAATAAAGTTCTGCATCTACGCGCTCTCCTTTAGAGAGTAAATCTTTAGCATTATTTAAGTTGTTGCTTACTTTTTGCTCAATTTTACGAATTTGCTGAAATGATAAGTTACCGTAAGCCTCTTCATCAGTTAAAGGTTGGCTGTTTCCACGCTTACCGCGTTTGTTGTATCTAAACTTACGATTTTTATTGTTTCTCATATTCATAGTTTTTTAATCCTGTTGTTTAAAATGTAGAGTACGTATTATGCCTGCTAGATCTTTGTATTGTGCTTTGAGGTTATAGCCGTGTTGTTTTAAAATTTTAGTTATTGGCTCGTGTTGGTTTATACCTATTTCAAATAATATATCTGTGTTTTTATCAGTTACTTTATATAGCCCTGCCGCTATCTGGCGATAGCAATCTAGGCCATCATTACCATCTGTTAGGGCTTGCTTGGGTTCAGCTGATAACTCAACATCCAATTTTTTATAATCAAGCTCACTAATATATGGCGGATTAGATGTAACCAAATCAAATGTTTTAGCATTAAAATGGTTACCACTTAGCCAGTTGTTTTTAACTAACTCTAAGCGATCACTAACGCCACAAGTATAAGCATTTTTAGCGGCTATATCAAGTGTTTTTGTTGATATATCAGTTGCAATAGCTTGGCAGTGGGGTAGCTCAGTTAATAAGGTTATAGGGATGCATCCTGTACCTGTGCCTAAATCTAGTATCTTGGCCGGTTTTAGCTTTAATGCTTGCTCTATTAAAATTTCAGTCTCAGGGCGGGGTGCTAGGGTGTTGTTAGTAACTGTAAATTTACGCCCCCAAAACTCTTTATACCCAACAATATGGCTAATAGGCACTCCTTGTTGGCGTTTAGTTATTAGCTGTTTAAATTGTGTTATCTGTGTTGAGGTAAGGGGGTGATTAGGGTGTGCAATTACAAACTCATGTGGTTTACTTATAATATGCTCAAGTAAAATACGGGCATCAAGATACTTATTATCTTTATCCTGTAATTGTTGAGCCGCCCATTTTAATGCTTGGTTGAGGTTCATATTATTAGTTATTTAGACACGTAACAAAAATATGATTAAACATCTAAATAACTATAGGCGCAATATAACTTAAATTAACGGCCAGCAACACGCTTTTTATGGCTACGTTGTAAGGCGGCAGCCATAGACATAGCTCTACCTCTACCACGTGTGCGGCGGCTTTTCATCATCTCAAAATTATCAGAAAACTCCTTAGCCTCCTCCTCTTGCTGGCGGTGGATATTTAGTGCTTGTGCAATATCTATAGAAAATCCAGATACAACAGGGGCAGCTGCATCTAGCCCATCATGATGCATGCGTGCTGTTAATGCTATTAGGTCACGTTTCTTACGTTTATCCCGATGTGTAGCTTTGTCACCTTGAGTATGAAAGAACAGCCCCATATTAAGGCTACTATACCACAAGTTGTGATTATAGTTAAATTATTCACTAGCTATAATTTGTCTATCCTTAGATATAAAATTTATCCCAAGTAATTGATGTTTTTTATTTGTTATAATTGCCTCATGTAGATTGATAAGTTTTTCATGCCTAGCTTGGGCTTCTGATTTAAAATATTGTAATATTTTTAGTAAAATCTTTGTTTGTAACTCAGGGTGTAATGCTAGATATTCATCCTTTGCAAAGGTGATGGCTTTTTCATTAATTTTTACTAGCCTATCAAATGCAATATTTACTTGTTGGTTTATGTAACTTTTAGCGCTAGCAATGTTATTAATACTATTAGTAATACGCTGATCGAGTAGTTGTTTATCAGTAATTTGTTCCAGCGCATGGCGTAGTTTATTGCGGGTGTATTTGCTAGTTTTATTAGTTGGATCCTCTACCCAATCTATATTTTTGTTTTGCAAATATTTTTGTAAATCCTGCTTTTTGGCATGTAGTAATGGACGTAAAATATTAACGTTATTTATAACTATGTTGGGGGGGATTCCTGCTAGCCCATTAACTCCACTACCACGAGTAAGGCGCATTAAAAATGTCTCAATATTATCATCTGCTGTATGTGCAGTTAGTATATACTCAAACCCATTTTGTTTGGCATAATCGGTTAGTAAATTATAGCGAATATTACGCGCCTCCTGCTGTATATTAGTAGTTGGTATATCTGAGTTATTTTTTAGTATTATATGCTTAATATTTTGGCTGGCTAATATCCGGCCACATTGTTTTACCTCATGGGCAGATTCATCTCTTAAGTTATGGTCAATAGTTACACATAGTAATTGATGGCCATGTTGCTTAACATAATCGGCCAGCATTATTGCCATTGCCATACTATCCACTCCGCCAGAAACAGCAGCGAGTAGTTTGCTATTTTTAGTTATGTTAGTTGGTAGTTTTAACAACCTAGATCTTTAATTTTACTATTTAACTGATAGCCATAAATAATAGATTCTTGCGTGTATCTATTAGCAAACTCGTTAAGTGCCTGGCAGGCCTCTTGTGGTTTGTTTGCATAATCTAGCGATACCCCTAACTTATATAGGCTTGGTGCTGCATATTGGCTATAAGGGTATGTTTTATAAACTTTTAAGTAATAGAGAGCTGCTTTGTCGTATTGGCTTTGCTCATAGAACCCCTCAGCTAACCAATATAGAGCTTGATCATTAAATTGGTTTTTACGTAAAACCCCTGTTACTAACCTTTCACCTTTTTCATATTCAAAATTACGCATTAATCTTATCACTTCATCAATATCATTAGGTTTTGACTCGGGCTTTTTTATTAATGGCTTTTGCTCTTTTTCCCCTGTCTTTGCAATTGGTTGAATCGGCACTGATGGCTCTGGCTTTTTTATAACTACAGTCTCACTTGATTTAATTATAGTAGGAGTTTGTTTAGTTGGTTTTATTGGTTCAAAAACAGGTTTTGGTTCACTAGTAATAACAGGCTGTTTAATTATAGGTAAAGCTGTTGGTTGAGGGGCAGGTTCTATAATAGGCTCTATTATTGGGGTATGTTTAGAGATAGCCTCGCTTGATTTTATTTTTTTAAAATTCACAGAGCGTGGTGATAAAGCTGCCAACATTAACTCTGCCTCTGCTTTGTTGTTGGCTTCACCTATGCCGCCTTGGCCATTAAGTTTAGGCTGCTCTATTGCTGGTGCTGTTTCAGGCTCTGTTTCTGGAGTTGGAGTCTCATCTTTTTCTTCAGATAACCCTAGCTCAGCTTCTATGTCCTCAATACGCATTTGTAAATCAGCGTTATTATCATCTACTTTTTGCTCTAAGGTTTGTAGACGGTAGTGTAGATCTTCAATCCGGCCATTAGTTTTATTTAAGGCCTCAGTTAGTTCATCCATTTTTGCGCCGATTTCCGCTATGGATTCAAACTGTTTAGTATCAACATTTTTTATTATGTTGTTCAGCTCATCCATTAATTTTTGATTTTGCTGCTGTAGCTCTTTTACCTCTTTGCCATAATTCAGTTTAATAGGGTAGGCAAAGCTGGTTAATACAAATAATGCTAATAAAATTCTCATACTACTAAAATACTTAAAACTGCGTGAATTAACTATGATTATTTTAGGAGTCTGCTTTTAGAGCGTAAGCGGTTACCCAGATGCTACCACCTATAGAAAGTAATAATAGCCCAAATAATATAACTAAATTACTAATTATTAGCTCACTATCGCCTGCAGCAAAACTTTGGGTGGCACTTACCCCAAAAATTAATACAGGTATATAAACTGGTATTATAAGCAAAGCTAATAGCGCCTTATTGCGGTTAGCATCTAGTATTAGGCTGGTAAGCATGGCGCCTAAAAATACAAATATTGGGGTACCTATTAATAAGGTTAAAACTGTAAGTAATATGGCTGAAAATGATAACCCAAAAAATAATGCCGCTATAGGAGTAAATAAAATTACCGGCAGACAAAATGCTGCCCAATGTGCAAAAGATTTTGCTAAAATTATTAGCTCTAATCTAACAGGCATAGTTTGATATTGTTTTAGGGTGCCATCTGTATAATCGGGCTCTATAAGGCTGGGTAGTGCTAGCATTACTGCAAAAATTGTAGCCACCCAAATAGTGCCATATGCTACCTCACCCAATATGCCATCTGCTACACCAACTGCAAAAGGAAACAGCAATATAGTTAGTATAAAAAACACTAGTGAGCTTACCAACTCACTTTTGCGACGTAGATATATTAGCAGCTCTTTTTTTAAAATAGTGAGGAACATTTAGCTCCACTATATGCTATCCACTATCACCTTTCAACTATCAACTAGTTTAAAACGCATACTGCACACCTAAGGTAAACTTAAGTGCGTTTTCCATCTGTGGGCCATCTAGTTTTTGCTCTACTGGTATTAATACCTCGCCCGCTATGCGAGCATCATTATATATGCCATTAATACCAAGCCCTATATCTAATGTTTCACCGCCATGGTTATTAGCATCAGCAGTGGCTACCATATTAGGGTTTAAATCTGCATCAGTACCATTAATATTACCTTTAGTTTGTGCTAAAGCACGGGCGCTAACGCCTATGTAATCATTAATTGTGTATCCAGCCCAAATAGTAGCATTAGCTTGGTTGCCTAGGCGGTAGTTTTCATCATTATCACCTGTGCGGATAACCGCATTTAATTGCCCGCCAAAGGTAAAATCATTATGATCAAATTTTAACGTTATG
>Ga0163111_10000460_pt1 | contig 24395 bp, 28 predicted proteins | sample CRUFie1St18metaG_FD_109645 | JGI IMG/M metagenome (GOLD analysis project Ga0163111, IMG submission 109645) | Marine microbial communities from the Costa Rica Dome - CRUD Field 142mm St18 metaG | ecosystem: Environmental > Aquatic > Marine > Oceanic > Photic zone | place: Costa Rica: the Eastern... | reverse complement strand
TCAATTTTTTTATTTAATATTGTTTAATGGTTTTATTTTTACGATCAGGAACAAGTGCTTTTGATGTGCAAACATGTTTATCACATTTTCTTATAATAAATTTTCTATTTTCTTCAATAAATATTAGATTAGGAATATTAGTAATAGATTTTGTATCTTTATCATATATTACATCTTTTGTTTTATTTAAAGATTTTCTATCTAATGATAATGATAAAAATTGTTTACAATTATTTATATCTTCTTGTTTTAAATTATGTTTGTTTTTTAAAATAGTCTCAACATAAATATTTAATTTTAATATTTTTTGTGTTTTATCCAATTTAGTCCATGTTTGTAACTTATTAGCAGCTAATTCTTTGTTTAAATAACTATCTATTAGGTCATTATTATAATTTTTTTGATTTTTTGGAAGTATGTCAGTTCCATTTTGTAACATAGTTTTATATGCTATATTTTGTAATTCAGGACAACTATTATCCGATTTAGATTTATCTCTTTTTCTAGTTTTTATAGATATATTACTATTTTGTTTAGATTCATTGTTTATTATATTATTCATATTATTAATATTTTATATATTAATATAATATATAATATGTTATTATATGTTTTTATTTAAATATAATATATAAAAAATTAATAACTATATATTATGTTAAAAAATATAGTATTAGAAAATACAAATACTAGTAGTAATAGTAATAACATGAATAATAATATAAGAACTAGTATAATAGATATTTCATGTAATAAATTACCTTCTGTTTATTTGGATAAAATATTAAATAATCATAATCTTCAAATAGAATTAATAAATAACTTGTATAATGATATAGATTTTATTGAAAAAAAAATAATAATAAGTGAATTAAAAAAAAAAATAAATAGTTATAAGATACAAGATAAAAAAAAAGATATACATGAAATTTGTAACTTAATAACATTAAATTCATTGATAAAAAAACTATATGAAAGTAAATTATTATGCTATTACTGTAAAAATAATGTTTATATTTTATATAGATTAGTACGAGATAAACAACAATGGACTCTAGATAGAATTAATAATCTAGATGAACATACAGATGATAATACTGTTATATGTTGTTATGATTGTAATATGAAAAGAAGAAGAACAAATAGTAAAAAATATTTGTTTACAAAAAATTTAAAAATTACGAAAGAACAATAATATATCATCAATCAGGTAAAGATATTTGATTAGACATATATAATCCTTCTTTTATAAAGTCATGTTTATTATAATATTTTTCAAGATAAACAGGTGATAATATATCTAATTTATTACATTTTTTTTCTTTTGCTTTTTCAATAATATATTTAATTAATATAGATTGTATATTATTTTCTCTTTCAGAAACTTTTACAATTAAATCTTGTATATGTCCTACTTTTCCACAATTAAATATTATTTTTTGTTCTATTATAAGAGAACAACATCCAATTATCATATTATTTTTGATATAAAGATATATAGTTTGATTTTTAGGTAAACTTTTAATTGTATCATTAAAAAATTTAAATGTTACAATATCTTTATCTATATTATTAGATGAAGAATATAATTCCATTAATTGGTTATAATAATCCAGAGTTAAAGTTAATGTTTTAATATCATAAATATTGTTAAATTTATCATATGTCATTATAATATATAATTAATTATAGTTTATTATAATTAAGTATTTTTTAATTATTTTTAATTTATATTTAATAATAATATTAATACTTAAAAGTTAAAAACAAATAACAAATAACAAATAACAAATAACAAATAACAAATGTCATATAATACACAAAATGAAGTTTTATTAAATAAATTAATGGAGTTCTATAAAAAAGATGATAATTTAAAAAAAATGTTAAATATAATAAATGGTACATCCAATATCTCATTGAGAATAGTAGATTGGTTCTCTACTAATTACTCAAAAAATTATTATACCGTTTATATCAATTCAAATAATGGTCTAAGATTTAAAGTATATCATGATTATAAATTAAATTTAAAAGCGTACTCAAAAAAACGATTCGATCCATTTTGTAGATGGGAAAGAATTAATATACCAATAGATGATAATACATGTGTACAGACAACAATTGGTCAATTAAATTTTTTTAAATGGGCTTTAGAAAATGATATTATTAAATATATAGAAAACAATTATGAAGATATTGACATTGATATGAATTTACGTAATAGTTATGCTAAAAAAAAATCACAAAATTCATCTAATTCATCTAATTCATCTAATTCATCCAATTCATCCAATTCATCCAATTCATCCAATTCATCAGAAAATTCATATGATTCTGTGCTGTCCAATAATAAAACAAGAAAAAAAAGAGAAGAGTTATCAAAAAATGCATGTAGAAGTATTAAGAAAGAATTAGTTGATATAAAAGTATTATTTAATTAACTATACATATACATATATATACATATATACATATATATACATATATATATATAAATATATAAATATATAAATATATAAATATATAAATATGGAAAGTATTGATTGGAATCAATATACAAATGATACTAGTGTATTTTCACTTAATGGGGAAATGATTTTAGGTAAATGTGTCAATGTATATGATGGAGATACTGTAAAAATAGTATTAAATTTACCTATAAATGATAAATTATATAAATGGAATTGTAGAATTGCAAGAGTTGATACACCAGAATTAAGAACAAGAAATAAACAAGAGAAAGAAATGGGATATATGGTAAGAGATAAATTACGTGAAAAAATACTAAATAAAATTATAATGGTAAAATGTTTGGAATTTGATAAATATGGTAGACTTTTGGTAGAAATATATGAAATTAAAGAAGACAATACAAAAGATAACATAAGTGATTGGTTGATTAATAAAAATTATGCATATGAATATAGCGGTGGAACTAAAAAATCTTGGTTTTAATTTATTTTAATTTATTTTATTTTATTTTATTTTAATTTATTTTAATTTATTTTTTATATATTTTATATATATAGAGTATAAATATGAAAACAACTATTGTACAAAAAAAAATTTTATACACCATTTTTATAATAATTGTATCTGTTTTATTAAGTATATTGGTTTTAAAAACTGTCGGAATAAATCATAAAATGGTCGAGGGTATGTTAGGAGATATTAAACAGGAAGCAGATGTTGATAAAATAGATAATGTTGGTATATTAAACACAGTTAAAAGCGGTAGTAAAAAAAAATAAAATAAATAAATAAATAAAATAAATAAAATAAATAAATAAATAAATAAAATAAATAAATAAATAAATAAATAAATAAATAAAATAAATAAAATAAATTGATAATAAATATTAAATTAAATATATTAAATATATTATAATATGTTAATTCCAGTAAAATGTTTTACATGTGGTAATGTTTTAGCAAATAAATATCAATATTATTTACGTGAAGTTAGAAAAAGAAAATTAGATAAAGGTTTAGAAATAAATACAGTTAAATATTTAACGCAAGAAAATAATGAAAAAACTGCTGAAGGTGAAGTAATGGATATTCTAAATTTACATAAATATTGTTGCAGACGTCATATGCTTACTCATGTGGATATTGATTAAAGTATATAATTAATTTATATATATATATATATATATATGAATAAATTGAAAAAAAAAATAAAAAAACGAACAAGAAAATTGAGAAGAAATAATAAAATGATAAAAGTAAAAACCAAAAAATATATAAATAAAGTAGTAAAAAAAACACCTTTAAATAAAAAATATAAATCTAGAAAACATAAAAAGACAATAAAAACAGGAAAAAAACAAAAAGGAGGAATTTTATTTTTATCAAGTACAGAAGATGATATAAGAAATACATATAATAATTTTATGGGTGAAAATGAAGTATCATCTAACAGCATTGATTTTGATATACAGTCACCTATGTATATTAATTAAATAAGTGATTTAGTTAATTGTAATATAAAATAATAGTAAAAATAATAGTAAAAATTAAATAATATAATATTATTTATATATTTTATAAATGGCCAAAAAATACTTTAGCAAATTTTCAAATGATTTCAAAAATTTATGTTCACCAGCATTTGTATATTTATTATTATCAGTTTTAGCGTTTGTTGTGGTGGCAATACAAAATTTTGGTAATACTAATAGTTTTTGTCTCGGACCATATAATTGTTTAGTTCCAAATACTTTTTTTATATTTTTATTTGAAGCATTATATATACTTTTTTGGACATTTATATTAAATTCATTATGTAAAGCAGGATACAAAGAAATATCTTGGTTATTAGTATTGTTACCATTAATTTTATTTTTTGTTATTTTAGCATTAATTTTAGTATCATTCCCAAGTGTTTAAATATATATTAGTTTAAATAGGTATTTATTTAAATATGTATTTATTAAATATTATAATGATAATAAATACATAATATTATACTATATTTATATTATAATATGGTTAGTAGAGAAAAAATTATATGGAATATTATAGATAAATATTTTAAGTCATCGGATAAGTTATTGGTAAAACACCATATAGACTCTTATAATGATTTTTTTAATGATAAAATATACAATATTTTTAGAGAAAAAAATCCAATTAATATACTTAAAAACCAAGATACAATAACCAAAGAATATAATTATAAAGCCGATATATATTTAGGTGGTAGAAATGGCGATAGACTATATTATGGAAAACCTATAATATTTGATAATCAAAGAGAACATTATATGTTTCCAAATGAAGCACGATTAAGAAATATGAGTTATAGCATAACTATACATATAGATGTAGAAATAGATTATAAAATTAAAAAAGAAGATGGGTCTTATTTAGAAACAAATTCTATATTGGAAAAAATTTATTTGGGTAAATTTCCTATTATGATAAATTCAGATTTATGTATTTTAAATGGTCTAGATAATCAAGTTAGATTTATGATGGGTGAATGTAAAAATGATAAAGGTGGTTATTTTATAATAGATGGTAAAGAGAAAGTAATAATTAATCAGGAAAAATTTGCAGATAATATGTTATATATAAAAGATAATCATAGTGAAATTTACAGTCACAGTGCAGAAATTAAAAGTGTTAGTGAAGATTCATCTAAACCAATAAGAAGTTTATCAATTAGAATAGTAAAACCAAATGAAAAATATAGTAATAATCAAATATTAGTAAATGTTCCTAATGTTAGAAAACCTGTTCCATTATTTATTTTAATGAGAGCATTAGGTATTGAATCAGATAAAGAAATTATAAAATATTGTTTATTAGATTTAGAAAAAAATGATAATTATATAAATTATTTTATACCATCTATACATGATGCTGGTAATATATATAATCAAGAAACTGCTTTAAAATATATAGCAACATTAACAAAACAAAAAACTATTCCACATATATTAGAAATATTAACAGACTATCTATTACCACATATAGGTGAAATGAATTTTACAAATAAAGCTTATTATATAGGATATATGGTTTTTGAACTTTTAAAAGTATTTTCTGGTGAAAAATTAGCAACAGATAGAGATAGTTTTAAATATAAAAGAGTAGAATCAACTGGAACGTTAATATATGATTTATTCAAAGAATATTATACATTACAACAAAAACATATTTTTTTGAAAATAGATAAAGAATATCACTATAAACAAAGTGTATATCAAGATGTTAATTTTATTTCATTAATAGAAAATAATTATCAAGAAATTTTTAAAGAAAGAATATTAGAAAAAGGATTTAAAAAAGCATTTAAAGGATCTTGGGGCGCAGAAGAACATACACGAAGACCAGAAGTAGTACAAGATTTAAACAGATTATCATATAACTCATTCATTTCTCATTTAAGAAAATTAAATTTACCATTAGATTCTAGCGCAAAAGTTGTTGGTCCTCGATTATTACATTCATCACAATGGGGTATAATTGACCCAGTTGATACGCCAGATGGTGGGAATGTTGGATTACATAAACATCTTTCATTGGGTGCATATATAACAAGTGGTTATTCATCAAAATTAATAATAGATTTTTTGAGGTCTGTAATTTATATGGAATTTTTAGAAGAATGTTCCACAGAGTATATAAGTAAATGTACTAAAATATTAGTAAATGGTGCATGGGTTGGTATATTAAATCAACCAGTTGAAGTATTAATGTTATTAAAACAATATAGGAGAATTGGATTAATTCCAATTTATACTAGTATATCGTGGGTTATAACTGATAATATTATATATATAAATACAGATTCTGGACGTATATGTAGACCAATTTTTTATGTTACAGATGATAATAAAGCTAGTTATAATAATGAGTACATATTAAAAAAATTAATTGAAAATGATTTTAATTATAATGATTTACTAATAGGGTTTAATGAAATAAAAATAGATAAATCTATAGATAATTTTATAAATAATTATAATATATATTATAAAACTTCTGATGTATATGGTTCTAATAAAAAATTATCTGAATTATATCAATTGGGTGGTATAATAGATTATTTAGACTCTGCTGAAACAGAAACTTCAATGATAGTTAACAATGAAGAAGATATAATTAAAACATCTACGCATATTGAAATACATGGTTCATTATTATTAGGTGTTATGGGTAATCAAATTGTATTTCCTGAAAATAACCAGTTACCAAGAGATTTATTTTCATGTGGTCAAAGTAAACAAGCCGTCAGTTTATATAATTCAAATTATCAAAATAGAATAGATAAAATGGGAGTTGTATTAAATAATGGACAAATTCCATTGGTTAAAAGTAGATATTTAAAATATATATACAATGAAGAACACCCATATGGCATAAATGCTATTGTCGCAATAGGATGTTATGGTGGATATAATGTAGAAGATAGTATATTATTTAATGAAGGTTCTGTTAAAAGAGGTATGTTTAATACTACATATTTTAATATGTATGAGACACGCGAAGAAAGCTCGAAAGTAGGTGGTAATATAATCGATTCAAAATTTGCCAATATTGAAAAATTTAACGTCATAAATAAAAAACCTGGATATAGCTATTCTGATTTAGACGATAATGGATTAATACAAGAAAATATACAATTAGATGATAAGAAAGTTATAATTGGAAAGATTACCAATGATTTAAATAATGATGATACATTTATAGACTCTTCTATCACACCTAAAAAAGGACAATTGGGATTTGTAGATAAATCTTTCATCACAGAAGGAGAAGAAGGATTTCGGATTGCAAAAGTTAGAATAAGAGAAGAAAGAATACCTTCTATGGGAGATAAATTTTGTAGTAGATGTGGGCAAAAAGGAACAGTTGGATTAATTATACCTGAAAATAATATGCCATTCACTGAAAATGGTATTAGACCCGATCTTATTATAAATCCTCATGCATTACCTAGTAGAATGACTATAGGACAATTAGTAGAAACATTAATGGGTAAAGGTTGTGCAATATTAGGTGGATTTGGTGATTGCACTGCATTTAATAATAAAGGACCAAAACATGAAGTATTTGGAAATATTTTAAATAATATAGGATATAGTTCAACGGGAAATGAAATATTATATAATGGTGAAACCGGTGAACAATTAAATATGGAACTATTCATTGGACCATGTTATTATATGCGATTAAAACATATGGTAAAAGATAAAATAAATTATCGCGCACGAGGACCCAGAACTGTATTAACCAGACAAACCGTTCAAGGAAGAGCAAATGATGGTGGTTTGCGTATAGGTGAGATGGAGCGTGATGGAATAATTGCACATGGCGCAAGTTATTTTCTACAAGAATCTATGTTGGTTAGAGGTGATGATTATTATGTAGCAATTTGTAATAAAACAGGTACTATATCTATATATAACAAAGCAAAAAATATATTTATAAGTCCACATGCCGATGGACCAATTAAATATAGTAACTCAATTGATAATGGTCATAACATAGAAATCATAACTAAATATGGTCGTAGTTTTAGTATAATCAGAGTTCCATATGCATTTAAATTATTAATGCAAGAATTACAGACTATGAATGTACAAATGAGAATAATAACACAGGATAATATAGATCAAGTACATTCCATGAATTTCACGAAATCTATTGATTTATATAAAAAGTTAGAATTATTAAATAAAGATACTAAAAATATAGAGACAAATATAGATACTGAAAAAAATAAAGAAAAAAGTAATATAGTAGATAATGTAACTTCTATTATAACAGATACAGTAAATAAATTATTTACTTCTGATAAAAAAGAACAAGAAAAAAATGAAAATGACGATGAAAATGACGATGATAATGATGAAGATAGTAATAATGGATTATCAGATGTTACAATACAGTCTATTAAAAAAGCAGAAGAAGAAGCTAAAAGAATGGAAGATGAAGAAGATATGGATGACGATGAACTTCCTGAATTAAATATAGGAGAAGAAATAGACAAATCACATATAGATATAGAAGATTTGGATAAAAAAACAGAAGACAATTCAAAACCCAGTATATTAGATATAGATACAGAAACAGATATTGAAAATAAAGATATAATTGACAATGATTCTGATGTAAATATTGATATCGTTAATAAAGATTATGATAGTAATTCACAAAAAAAGAAAACTATTAAGATAGATAATCAATAAAGAAATTATATAGATTTAAAATAAATACTATCAGTTAATTAGTTAAATATAATTTATATATTTATTAATAAATATTAATTAATAAATATGAAAACTTGTAATTGTGATAATACTCTTGTATATGTTATTAATCTTGATAAGTATAAAAATAATTATGATAAACAATTACCATATTTAAATGAATTGGGATTAAAGGTAAATAGATTTAAAGGTATAAATGCAATAAAAGATGAACATTTAAATAATAAATATAATAAATATATATCTAAATTTGCTATAAATTTTACACCTAAATCAATAATAGGATGTGGCTTAAGTCATATGATGTGTTGTAAACATATATATGATAACTATATAAATACAGATAATAATATATATGATTATTTTTTAATAATGGAAGATGATGCATATCCTATATATGATAAAAAAAAATTTCATAATATATTAAACGAAACTATATCAGATATAAATATATTAGATAAAAATTGGGATATTATACAATTACACAGTGATGGTTTTTATGGTACTAAAGATACATATACTTGTCATTATTTATGCCGTAGCACTGCAGCATATTTAATATCAAAAAATGGTATAATTAAGTTTTTAAAAAATAAAATATATTCGCATATAGATTATGTGGAACATAATTTTATAAAATATAATAAATATAGATCTAAGAGTAATCTATTTTGGACAGATGAAAAAAATAGTTTAAATCGTAATGAATCAAATAATATAAATAATATAAATAGTATAAATAGTATAAATAGTATAAATAGTATAAATAGTATAAATAGTATAAATAATATAAATAATATAAATAGTATAAATAATAAAACACTAATTATAAAATCGGAAATATTAAATATTTTAATTAATTATACTAATATACTAGATTTGCGTGGTGAAAAAACTTTAAAAAATTATTTACAATTTAAAATATTTAAATTACCATACATAGAATATGAATATAGTTATACAGAAATAATTGATTTAATTATTTTAAATATTATTATTTATAATCTTATAAAAAAAATTGGAAATTTAAAAATGTAAATTAAATTTTATTTATATAAAATAATCTATATATTAATATAGTTAAAAATAATATAGTCATAAAAATACCCGCAAAAAAATCTCTATTTGTCTTATTAATATATTTATTATAAATATATTTACCATAACTTTTATTAAATAAACTTAAAAATTTAAAAATAAATGTACTCATAAAACTTACATCTTCATTATTGACAATTGTTATACTTCTATGAAATTGGTTTATTATACATCCATTGAAAATTAGCCAACTAAAAGATACTAATAATGGAATCCAAGCAATCCATTTTAATATGTATAATGGTCCAAACATAAATAGTAAATAAAGTATTAATAATACAAAAATATGAATAAAAAAAATAAATTTTTCTATTATCATTATATATATATTTATATATATTTTATATAGATAGATATATTTTATATAGATAGATATATTTTATATAGATAGATATATTTTATATAGATAGATATATTTTATATATATATTAATTAATAAATATGAAAACTTGTAATTGTGATAATACTCTTGTATATGTTATTAATCTTAATAAGTATAAAAATAATTATAATAAACAATTACCATATTTAAATGCATTAGGATTAAGATTTATGTATTTATTTATTTGATAAAATACTTATATAAATATTTCATCATATATATATAATATTATTACATGGAAGAAAAAGAAATAAATAATATATGTTCAAATTTAATATGTGACAAAGGTAATATTGTTCTCGAATCTTATTATTTAAATCCAAAAGATGATAAAAAATCATATATATTAAAATATAGTTATGATAAATTAAATTTAAATAAAATAAATATAAATAGTTTATTAGGAAATGATATATATAATTTATTAGAAAAATTAAATGTAGAATTAATAGAAAAAATTCATATTTTAAATGTAATATCAGAAGAATGTCTAGATATTTGTATTATATTAAAACATATTGCAAAAGAAATAGGTATAAAACAAAAATACATGTTATTTAGATCTATAAAAGAAAAAGATTACAAAAATCATTCTATATTTTTTAATATAAAAGATTTATCACTAATAGATAATGTATTAAAAAATAAATATAAAACAGATTTAAATATATTAAATAATATAAATTATGAACCACTTATATTTAATTATGGTAACATTAAACTTAACATATTAAATATAAATAGTTTGTATGATGTATTTGAAAATATAAATGTAGATAAAATAGTTAATATCGATTTAGTAATGGATTTCCAAATATTAATTTCAGATAAATTACCTATATATATGGAAAATATTATTGGATTATTAATAAAAAAAATATTTTACAATCTCAAACAATTTATAGATAATTTAAATAGTTTATAATTTATAATATTTATAATATAAATATATAAATATATAAAACCATAATAATAATAATGTTGGATACAATATTTAGATTATTAAATATTTTTATAATTATATTTAATGAAATAATAAATTACAAGATTAATACTTATATTAACTATTATAGAAATGTTGATAATGATATTAATAGATTAAATTGTATAAAAAAAATTACAATAAAAATAGAAAAAATAAATATAGTTTATTTAAAAATTTTACAATCAATATGTATAGATAATAATTTATTAAATAATATTGAAAAAGATTATCTTATGCAATATTTAGATAATGTTCCATATAACAATAGTGATATAGATTTATATACATTAAATAAATTACAAGAAGAATATAATTTATCAATTGATACTTCACAAATAATTAATTCAGGAATAATTGGTATAGTATTTAATGGTATAGATACAAAAAATAATAATAAGTTAATTATTAAACTTTTAAAAAAAAATATAGAACACACTTTGATAGAAAGCTTCAATGATATGGAATTATTATTATCTATAATTAATTATATACCATATATTAATTTATTAGATCTAAAAGGAACATTAAATGATAATAAAGATACAATATTTAGTCAATTAGATTTTGTTAATGAAACTTATAATATTTTAAAATTTAAAGAATTACATAAAAATAGACCAGAATATGTAATTCCATTTGTTTATAAACATATTACTGATAAATATAATAATGTCATTGTTATGGAAAATATAAAAGGATATAAATACTATGATATTAAAAATGATAAAAAATTCACTAAAGAAGATATAGAACAATTTTCAAAATTATATCAAAAATTTGGGTACATATCATTATTTTATACTAGTGCATTACACAATGATTTACATGCTGGTAATATATTTTTTTATAAAAATGATGTGAATGAAACTAGTGAACCTAATATATTAAAATATCAATTGGGTATAATTGACTTTGGTTTATGTACATATTTATCTAGAGAAAACCAAAATGTATATTATAATTTCTTAAAAGAATTGTATATTGAACATAAATTTACAGATGATGTTCTTTTAAAATTTGTAAAAATTGCATTTATATCGCCTAGTTATGATAAAAATTCTTATAATAGTATTATTTCTGATAATAACTTATTAAATAATTTTAAAAATGATTTACAAGATATATTGTTAAACTATCGTTTTAAAACATTAGACGATACACTCGTTAAAGAATTGGGTATAATTAATAAAAAATATAAATTAAAACTATCAAAAGAAATGAACAATTTTCTTTTTGGATTAAAAATAGTAGACACTCTCTGTTTTAATTTAAGTAATAATTTTAATAAAATTAGAATTGATTGTTTTAAAGAATTGACTAATATAAATAATTTAATATTTATAGAATAAATTTTATATTTATAGAATAAATTTTATATTTATAAAATTGATAATAAAAGATACTTTATATATATATATTAAATATCCATGAGTGATTATACAACAAATGTTAGTTTATATAATGCTAAACGAAATTTATTAGAAATATTAGAAAGTAGAAATTTTGATATACAAAATTATGTAAATACAGATATAAATGAAATTGGTATTCAATATGAAAATAAACAATTAGATATGTTATTAAAGGATGCAAATGATAAACAAATATACCTAAAATTTTATATAAATAAGGCTTTAAAAACTCAAAATATATATGGCATTATTCAAGATTTATTTTATTTAGATGAAATTTTATTAAAAAAAGATGACTTAATGATTATAATAAAAGATGAACCTAATAGTACAATTAAACAAACACTAAAAGATATATGGGAAAATGAAGGTATTTATGTATCATTAATATCTATAAAACGTTTACAATTTAATATATTAAAACATGAATTAGTTCCTCACCATAAAATAATGTCAAACGAAGAAATAGAAACATTAAAAAATAGATATAATATTATTGATAATAATCAATTAAATGATATATTACCTGATATATCTTATTTTGATCCAGTAGCAATTGCATTAGGTATGCGACCAGGTGATGTTGTAGAAATAAATAGAAAAAGTAAAACATCAATTATTACAAAATTTTATAGAATTTGCAAAATTTTATAATTATTTATTTATAGAAAACTATTATATTAATATATATATAAATATAATTAAATAATATGACTTCAGTTGAAAGCATTGAAAAAGAAATAGTAAGAGAAATTGCATATATTATGATAGATATTAATAATTTTGATAATAATAATTGTGTTATAAATCAATATAATAATAAAAATTATAATGATATAGCGAATGATATAACCAATTTGACTAATAATTTACCTAATAAATTTTTTAATCTAGAACAAAATTTACTACAAACTGAAAATGATGCATTGACTAATATAGATGCAATAGCTAGAACTACAAAAGATAATAAATTATTATTAAAAAAATATTTAACATTGGATAATGCTAATAATGGTAAATTAAATGATATTCGTTTTAGAAATAATATGAAATTAACTGAAAATATATTTTTGATTTTAACAATGTTAATTTTTTCTATTATTTATGTAAAAAAATATAATTAATCTATATAAATAAATGTCTGAATATACCAATCTACTTAATAATAACAATATAAAACAAAAGATAGACTTATTATTTGAAGAAAATAAATTTTATGATATAGAACAGTCTGAAAAACTAATTGATAATAAGAATACTTTATTAGTAAATAATTTTGATAAAATAAATTCTTGTAGTAATAATAATAATATTAATAATAATATTAATAATAAAAAAAATAATAATAATAAAAATAATAATAATAAAAATAATAACATTGAACAAGTAATAAATTTTATTTATATTTTTATCATTTCATTTTTAATAATAATTTGTTATATTAATAAAAGTATTAATTATATATTAATTATTTTAGTAATAACATTAATTTATATTTTAATTAAATTTATATTAAAATGAATTTAATTTTATACATATTTTTATACATATTTTTATACATATTTTTATAGATATTTTTATAATTATAATATTTTTATAATATAATAATTATAAAAACATTATGAGTTCATTAGATAGAGGTATCAATTTTACACCAACAAATAAAAAAGCTTACTATAATTCTAATATTTATAATAATAATGGATTTGATTTAAGTGATTTTTTTAACAATTCATTTAAAACGTATAACAAGACTGAGTATAACAATGAAAAAGATACTATTATATCTAACTTAAATGTGAATGGTAATGATAAAGTCAATATTCAATTTGGAGAAAGTGAAAATAGTGTATCGGGTGGTGGAAATCTGCAAGATAATGAGACAATAGATCGTTTATCTAAATATAAAAATATAAGTACAGATAAAAAAATGTATGATAAAAAATTGGATCATTTAAATAAACAATCAAATTCACAATATATAATTATAAGTATAATTATATTATTGTTTATTATTACAATTTTATTGTCATATTTATATTTTTTTACTTATATGGTATCAGATATGACATTTATTTTGTATTTTATATTTATATTTATACTATGTTTTATTTATAAATTTATATTAACTAAAAATTAAATACATTAACTAAAAATTTACTACATTAAGTTTATAATTTACTACACCAAGTACATAATTTATTACATTAAGTTTATAATTTACTACACTAACTACATAATTTATTACATTAAGTTTATAATTTACTACACTAAGTACATAATTTATTACATATTTATTACATATTTATTACATATTTATAATATATTTATTACATATTTATAATATATTACATTATATATATATATTATAAATATATATATATATATATATATATTTATTTATTTATAATTATGATAGTTGAATTAAAAGATAGATTAAAATTACTAAGGACAGAAACTATTACACGAAAAGCACAAGATAATGATATTAATATAAAAGACGAAAGTTATAAAATACAACTGGCTGCTTGGAGTTTAGCACTAATATCAATAATGGCTAGTGTTTTAATTATAATTAAAAAAAAATAGAGTATTTATATATATAAATAATGTTAAATAGAAATTTATTAAAATTTAATAATAATTATAAAATTGTTATAGTAATATTTATATTTATATTAATAATAAATATTTTTTATGATAACTTAAATAAAAGATTTAATTTTTTTGAAAATTTTACTGATAATTTAAATAAAGAAGATAATCAAAATACTAATAAATTAAATAATAAATTTAATAAAAAAATTATATATAATAATGATAAAATAGATAATTATTATAATAATTTAGCTGATAGTATAAGAAATAATTTAGAAAATATTAGACGTAACTTTTTAGATACAAATGAATTAGATAATCAATTACGTAATCTTATTAATAAAGCTAAGTCTTATATATATGATCTGAATAGTTATAATACTATTAGCAATAATTATTTAACCCAAATAAATACATATAAAACAAATTCACATGAAGATTTGTTAGAAATAAAAAAAAATACTAGTTATGTTAATGATACTATAATGCCTACTTTACAAGGCTTGAGTATTAATCAGCGAGATCGTAAAATTAAAATATAATATTAAATATTATAATATTATAATATTATAATATTATATTTTATAAATGAACAATATTCAAAATGCTGGGAAACTTTTAAGTTATAAATTCAATGGATATTTTAATGATAATTATAATCATTTTCATAACAAACCACCTGTAAATAAAAGTTTACACAATAGTATCGCAGCTGGAGACGAGGGCACTAAATATTCACGTGTATGGATTGGACAAATTTTATGCAAAAAAACAGGTAAATATTATTTTCATACAAATTCTGATGACAGTTCTATTGTATCTATTGCTCCAGCGGGAACATTTATTGATTATGATAAAATTAAAACAGGCAATACTGATCATAATATATTAAAAAATTTACACAGTAATAATGTAGTAGATAGTAATATGGTTGTTAATAATAAAGGATTACATGGAATGAGAGGAAGAAGTGGTCATAAAAATTTAAATAAAGATACAGTATATGATATTATAGTATTATTTGGTGAAAATTACGGTGGGGCTGCATGTATTATGCATTTTCGTCCGGAAAATGGTGTTTGGAAAGTTCCTTTTAATAGCTATAAAGAAGTATTAATATTTGCACCATATATTTTAATTCCTATGAATGAACAAGAAGAAAAATACCAAGAATTAAAAAATAATTATGAAAATTATTATTCTCAAATAGATGGTTTGGATGATAATGCCCAGAATCAACTTGATATTGTAAATGATAATATTCAAAACAATCTTAATAAAGTTGAAGAAAATAATATAGAGTTAGATAGATTATTATTAGAACAAGCCAATAAATTTAAAAATTTATTAGATAATAAAAATAGTGCAATGAAAATTCTAGAAACCACAAAAAATTATGTAGAAGAAGCAAAAAATAATGCTAATTTTGTAAAAAACATGAAAGATAGTATAAAGAAAGATATAGATATAATTGAAAATGATTCTGCTGTATATGTAGGTGCTTCACTTATAGATTATGATGAATCAAATAACAAACAGAATAATGATAAAAAATTTTTAGAAAATTTTGACAATATTGAAGGTATGGATAATAATGATATTAGTGTACAAAAAATATGTAATAGCGAAAACAATGGTTCGAACAAATTATTATGTGCAATACATGATAAAATATCGATGATAATAACGAATAATGATTCTGCAAATGATCCAAATTATGCATTATTAAAGCGTGCGCAAAATGAAATTACAGAGATAATGGCTACAAAAAGAAATGCCTTATCTGATATTGTATTTAACTATTTAATGGATCCAAATAATGGTTTGGATAATAATGATAATACATTTACGGATGTTATAGAAAAAATTCAGAAAGATAATCAATTTAAAATGAGAAAAATTAAGATAGTTAATGATTCTGTTAATAAAAATCGTGATTATTTAGAATTATTAAAAGTTTTAGTTGTAATGTTTATTTTAATTATACCATTAATTATTATTCGAAAAAATGAACTAATGCCAGAAAATATAAATATGGCATTAATAATAATAATACTAATATTAACATCTATATATTCATTTTATAAGATTTATAATATAAATAATAAAGACCCCAATGATTATGATAAAATAAACCATACTAAGAATCATTATTATACAGATAAATTGATAAGTGATGGTAAATTAGAAAAAAAAAATAGCTTATTAAAAGGTATAGGATTCAGTTGTATCGGTGAAGAATGTTGTACAGACGATATGTTATATGATGCCACATTAAATAAATGTAAATCTGTGCAAACTAATAGCGAAGGTTTTACATCAATGTTACAAAAAAATAAACATTTAGATAGTATAGATAAAAATATAGATCCATTTAAATATTTTACAGATAAATATAATATTACTAATAATTCTGTTCAATAAATATACTATTAATAAAATATAAAATAGATATTAATAGATATAATAGATATAATAGATATTAATAGATATAATATATATTAATATATATTATATATATAATATATTAATAACATATGAATGATGAAACTATATCACGTTTATATACTACTCTACAAGATAATATAATTAGAGAATTACCAGTATTACAAAATAATATAATTATTGCTACTAGTAATTCTAAAGATACTAGAGGATATAATTGTTCTGAAAATGTTAAATCATTAAAAAAACAATTGCTGGAGGCTACAGATAATTGTGTTAATTATTTAAATGGATATGAATATACATTTAAAAATTATAATATGGCATCAGGATTAGAAAAAGCATATTTGATTGAGAATGAAAAAAGTAAATTAAAATTAGATAGTTATAAAAATAATGTAAATAAAGACAATACTTTATATTTATACAATAAAGATAGTTTTGAATTTATAAATTATATATATAATATAATTTTAATAATATATTATAGTGTATTTATTTTATTTTTAATTTTTTCAAATTTTATAAAAAATCAATATTATAGAAACAATAAATATATACTATTAATAATATTATATTTAACTATTCCTGCTATAGCAAAATATATTATAAACATAATTTATAATATTTATACATATTTTGCTGAAAAATATAATTTAAATGAACCACAAATATCATATGATGATATTTTAAAATATGATAGTTTAAATAATGAACATTTAGATACAGAATTTGTTGATGCATATATCAATACTAATTAATTAAATCATCTACATCTTCTTCTTCTTCATATATTATTTCTACATTACTCCATTTACCTCTATAACATTTACCATATGTTTTATCCATATAATCTGTTATTTCTTTACCATTTGGTAGAGAATTTCTTCCATAATGTATAATGTACCAATTTTTAAATTCTTCCATAATTTCAGTTTTCTTAATTTTACCTGAATCTTTTCTGACAATTTTTTCTTTAGCAAATTCAGTTAAATAGTCTTGTCCTTCACGATATTTATCAGATACAGCCATAACAATGTCGCAATCTTTAACGAAGCCATCAGTTTTAAATGCGATATCAACTAACATTGATGCCATAACTGGAGCCCATAATACGAATTTTTCATCAATTTTTCTATCTATTTTAAATTGATGAGGAAAATTTTCTCTGGGAAATTTATCTGGATTTTCATAAGGTTCATCTACAAATTTTGACATAAAATCACATACTCTGATTCTTCTCCATGTTCCATCATCATTTGTTTTTATATCGAATAATACATTTGTACAAACAACCAATTTAAATTGTGGTACAAATGTTATTGTATCTTTAAATAATGCACGTCCTTGAATTGGATCACCACCAGTTATTTCTTTCATTATACCTTCATTTATTTTATCACCTTTTTGAGGTTCTTGCATAACAGCATATCTAACACCCAATAATTGAACAATTTCTGGACAAGCAGATCCTATACTATTTCTGGATTGCGTAATTAATGTAATTGGAACTGTAGCTTTATATTCACCTAAAACTTGGCTCATAAATTCTACTAATTTAGATTTACCATTACAACCTGAACCTGTGTATATATTAAAAGATTGATTTTGATTAGTTCCTAATAAGACTGAAGCTAAATGTTCCCACATATATGTATTTAAATCTTTATTCGGAAACAATGAATCCATAAATTGGTTAATTTCTTGGATAAATTTTCTATATTCTCTTCCTTTATTAGAATTTCTATTAATGACTGAATTAGGAATATAGTCAATATTTGTTGACTTTGATATATAATCATCTGGTTTATGGTTTCTGTATGTTTTACTTTTGAAATCTACTACATAATTATTAAATGATAATAAATAAGGATTGGAATCCAGTTTATTAATAAAATCTTTATCATAATATAATTCCTTTGCTTCTTTCATAATGTTATTTTTCCAACTAGTTGTTTTTAAATGTATCATTATTTCTCCCATTTTTGTAGCCCTTACTTTATGTTTATCTACGTTTTCACCTGCATCTTGTAATTTTACAATTTGCTCCATTAAACCTTGTGACCTTTGTAAATAGTTTCTATGCATTTCTTTAGAAATTAACAATCTCAATGAATTTCCTGAATCAATTTCAAACCATTTACCATTTTTACATTCATACCAAATATTATTTTTAACACTTACACATACAAATCTTTCTTTATATAATTGAAATAAAACATCAGCTAATCCACATTCTGTACAATTTTCAATAGTTTGTTCTATAAAATAAGATACCGTTTCTTTTCTGATATTATTGTATTTCTCTTTATCGCTAATTTTTGCCCAATACATTATAGATCTATGAGTTAAACCATCTGGGTTATTGGCATCAAATTGTTTCCACATATCATAATATTTTTCAATATCATTAAAATCAAATACATTTGATTGTGAACTCATTTTCATCCATATTATAAATAAAATTTCATTATTATATAATTTAAATACCAATTTAGTATTTTTTAAAGCCCATCCTACACGTATCCAATTATTGAAACTTCCTGCATTATAATATTTTTCAGGTAATATCATTACAAAATTATATATTTCAATAATTTCATATTCATTTTGAAAATCAGATATATCATGATTTAATAAACTTTCTATAATTTTATTTAATATACTTTCATTTGTAATACTAATTGGTTTAGATAAATATTCATTAATATTATCTATATCATTGTCCATATTTTTTTTTCTATTTTCTGTTCTTATTTCTTTTATATTTAAATTTTTATTTTCTTTTTCAATTTCTGATAATAATTCTATATTATCTTTTATCTTGTACTCGGGATGTTTATTATATCTAGCCGACATTAAAGTAAAATGACTATCTATATCTATATCTTTTAAATCTACTAATTCATCTATGTTCCATGATAAATTTTCTGCTTCATATTTTAATGTATAATAATTTGTCAACTTGTATTTCTCACATCCAGGTTTTTTTGAACCATAAACTTGCCAGTTTACAAATCCTTTAGTTACACCGATATCAAATACATCATCATATGTATTTATTATTGGAATATCGTTCCACATATTTTCTATTTCTTTTAAAATATTATTACGTAATATAACTTGAACTGCTTTATGTACTTTTATTGTAAAAATAATATGAATACCATCTTTTGTACAATCTGTATTTTTAACAACATTATCTTTATGTAAAACATAAACATTTATTTTATCAGCATCCTCAAATGTGTATATATTACTTAATTTTTCAGAATATAATGCTATTAAATCTAAAATATGTTCTTTTTTATGTTGTCGTTTTGTTATAGATGAACTATATCTTAGATCTATATCAACTAACAATGGACCATCATGTAATAATTGTTTTTCAGTTAAATATTCATCTTCTTCATTTTTAAATACATGTTTTATATATTTTTTTACAAATTCAGAATCATTATCTATTGGGTTAGGAATATTATAAGAACCACCATATACATTCAAACTTTTTGATCCAATCCTTGTATGTGTTATATCATTTCCCTTAGATGCTATATAGTTATATAATGTATTATTAAAATTATTACTGTTATTTGATTTCATATTATATGATTGTTCATTCATTTTAATTATATATAAAGATATATTTTTATCTCAATTTTTTATATTTTTTAAAAATATAATAAAAAAATAAATTATTATATTTTAATAAACAAAATCATCATGAGTGTAACAAATATTTGTGTTAAAAGATTATCTAACGATATTAAGCAACTTCTAAAAGACCCAATGGAAAATATATATTATAAACATGATGAATCTAATATGTTAATTGGATATCTATTGATAATAGGTCCTAATAATACACCTTATTCTTACGGTTATAATTTTTTTATTATAAATTATTCTGAAAATTATCCATTTTCACCACCCAAAATAAAATATGTTTGTAGTGATGGTATAATTAGATATAACCCAAATTTATATACCTGTGGAAAAGTATGTTTATCTATTATAAATACTTGGCAAGGAGAAGGTTGGTCATCATGTCAGACGCTACGTAGTTTATTTTTATCTATATATTCAATGGTTTACACTGAAAATCCATTAATAAATGAACCTGGAATTTTTATAAATAATAAAGAAGTCCAAAAATATAATTTATTAATAGGATATAAAAATATAGATTTTTTAATACTAGATATACTTGATAAAATAAATAATAATGATAATATGTTTGATGAAAATTTTTTTAAATTTAAAAAAATTATAGTAGAAAATTTTATAAAGAATTATGATAAAATAGTTATCAATTTGAATAATTTAGAAAATAAATGTAGTAATATAAATAAAATATATATTAATATATATAATAATAGTGTTATTTTAAATTTTGATAAATTAAAAATTAAATTGGAAAAAGCTTATCATAAATATAATACTGATATTTTAAATTAATTATTTATATTTTTATCAAATTTTATTAATTAATAAATTTTATTAATTAATTAACTATATAAAATATTATTTTTTATAAATTGATTAACTATATAAATAAATATTTTATATTATTAAATATAATGCACTTTTGTAAAATTTGTGATAATATGTATTATCTATCTATAGATAAAGATGATGATAATAATATAATATATTATTGTAAAAATTGCGGCGATACTGATAATACTATAATTAAAGATGGAGCTTGTATATTTAAAGATAATATAAACAAAATGGATACTAAATTAGATAATTTAGTTAACAATTATACAACACTTGATGTAACATTACCCAGAACCAATAGTATAAAATGTCCCAATACAGAATGTATTACAAATACATCCAATTTTAATAGTGATAATAGAGAAATTTTATATATTAGATATGATCACCAAAATATTAAATATATGTACATATGTAATTCTTGCAAAACTACTTGGAAATAAACAAATAAATAAACAAATAAACAAATAAATAAATAAACAAATAAATAAATAAATAAACAAATAAATAAATAAATAAACAAATAAATAAATAAATAAACAAATAAACAAATAAACAAATAAATAAACAAATAAACAAATTAATAAATTAATAAATTAATAAATAGATTAATAAATAAATTAATAAATAAATAAACAAATAAATAAATTAATAAATAATTAAATAAATAGATTAATAGATATATTTATTTATCTTTTTAAATTGATATAAATTTAAATATATCTTTTAAATAAATATAATATATAAATGGAAAATATAAAAAATAATTACTCATTAGATATTGAAAAAAATAAAAAAAATGATGAAGGCAATATTAGCCAAGATGAAGAAGAAGATATAGATGATGAATATGATCAAGATGAAAAAGATATTAATGATGATGATGATAGTGACATAGATGATATAGCAGATAATGATATTGAACAACAAGATGATAATGATATGGAAAATACAGAACAGAACAATGATGACTTAAATAATGTTAATTATATATCAGAAAATATAGACTATAACAATAATGGTTTAGATATATTATATGATAATATAAATTTGCAAAAAATAGATGATGAATTAAAAAATAATTATATAGAAAATTTCCATAGTGAATGTTTAAATATTAACAAAGATGAATTGGATAAATTAACAAAAGTTACAAGAGATAATGATAATAACATAATAGATGAATTTCATAAAACCATTAATATAATGACCAAATATGAAAAAACAAGAATATTAGGTATAAGAACCAAACAATTAAACAATCTAAATATCCCATATGTATCTATAGATGAAGGTTTAAATAATAATTATTTAATTGCTCTAAAAGAATTAAATGAAAAACGTTTGCCATTTATAATTAAAAGACCGATGCCCAATAATAAATTCGAATATTGGAAACTTCAAGATTTAGAAATATTTTAACATTTCCATCTTGCATTACAATTTAAACACGTTACAAAAGTTGTCATTGGTTCATCTGCACTTCTTGTTTGTAATTGATAATAGCTACATTTTTTTGATTTACATTTATGACATGTAAAATCATCTGTTGATGCTTCTATTTTTGGAGAAAATTTATTTTCATCTTTAATTTTTTTTTCTTCAATCATAGAATCCCATATATCTGGGCGTAATAATTGATGGTTCATGAAAGCCAATTCATGTGCTTTATGTTTTTTTGTTATTAAATTATTTAATATTGTTTCGTTTGTTAGATTATATAAAATAATTTTTAATTTTTGAAGATAAATTGTAACAAAAACGTGATTGGTCCATTTTTTTATAATGTTTTTTTCCTTAGAATATTCTATAGAATAATTGTATATACCTTTTTCTAAGTTTTCTGATATATTTTTATTATTAATTATATTATCCAATTTTTTAATTATATTATTTCTAAATGTATCAGGTTCTGTAATTATTCTTGTATAATAACTCATGTTTAGTATAATTTAAATTAATTTATTTATGTTATTTTATTATTTCAATTTAATTAAAATAATAAAATATAAAACTATTTAATTTTCATCACTTGAATAATAATATATATCTTCTGTTAATTCCGAATCATCATCACTAATAATCAATGTTTCATTATTTTCATTATTTTCATTATTTTCATTATTTACATTATTTTCATTATTTTCATTATTTTCATTATTTTCATTATTTTCATTATTTTCATTATTTTCATTATTTTCATTATTTTCATTATTTTCATTATTTTCATTATGTTCATTATT
>Ga0163111_10000459_pt1 | contig 24435 bp, 37 predicted proteins | sample CRUFie1St18metaG_FD_109645 | JGI IMG/M metagenome (GOLD analysis project Ga0163111, IMG submission 109645) | Marine microbial communities from the Costa Rica Dome - CRUD Field 142mm St18 metaG | ecosystem: Environmental > Aquatic > Marine > Oceanic > Photic zone | place: Costa Rica: the Eastern... | reverse complement strand
CATACTATATTCCTTAATTGTAATGCTTGGTGGCCACCTTGCATATCTGTTGAACAGTCATTTTGCAGTTCTCCTGCTCTATCTAGCCTATCCTAAGAGGGAGGCGATGTTTTATTACTGTTAGACTGAAATCTATTCTGCCCAACACATATATTTAACAAAAAACAAAAAAATATGCTAGAAACGTAGAATTTTGATAAATTTTAGATGAAAAAGGCCTGATTTCTCAGGCCTTTAACATTCTATGTCTATGTTACTTCTTGTTAAAGATGTGGTATAGTACCCAAACACCTACTAAACCTAGTAAGCCTTCGTTACTTAACCCATTCAATATGGCCATGATATTTGGTACCACGTTCATATCTCCTAGGAAAGGTATTGCACCACCAAATAGAATTTCTAAAACTATTCCTAGAGCAATTACACTAATACCGACATCTGTAAGTTGTTTGGCCCATCCGCCAACACTTTTAAGAATATCCATATCAACCTCCTAGAATTTACAATATTGCAAATTCAGATAATATTTAAGTGCCAGTAATCCATGACTTATATACTCTGTTATTGTTAAATACAGTTATAAACCCACAATTTATAGGGATAAAACGTATGTTATTAGACAAACCAATAAAGAAAAACGATATAATTACACTAAAATTGCTGACTGGCGAAGAGGTCATAGGACAATTTCAGGAAGATACAGATGGCCAATTAATTGTTTCTAAAGCAAGTATTGTGGCGGCAAACCCACAAGGTGGATTAGGATTAGTACCTTGGATGATGAGTTCGATGCCAGAAAAGATTAGTATAAATAAAGATACAGTAGTTACATATGGTCAAACAGCAGAAGCCATAGCAGACAAATTTGTAGAAGCAACCACAAACATTACACTAGCCAAATAAACACACATATATGATTGACTTTCTCCAGTATTTTGTTATAATATTGGAAAGAAATTAGAGAATAATATGAAACGTGTAATTTTTCTATCTTTATTATCTGCAATAATATTTGCATCTGGCTGGAATGCATACAGCATATACAACGGCAAACAATTACAGCCTGTAGATATCACATCTAATCTTGTCTACACTGAACCTAAAACTGTAGACATAAATCAAATGCATTGTTTGGCAACAAACATTTATCATGAAGCAAGAGGCGAAAGTTTTGCTGGTAAAGTTGCTGTGGCTAATGTTACACATAATAGAGTAAACAGTGAAAGATATCCAAATACATATTGTGATGTAGTTTATCAGGCACAAATGTATATTAATTGGAGAGGTAATGAAGTACCAGCAAGACATAAATGCCAATTTAGTTGGTATTGTGATGGCAAGCCAGATGATATTATACTTAAAACAGCAGATGGTAAAATTATTAAAAGTCATATGTTAGCATGGGAAGAGAGTTTAGAAATTGCCACACAGACTATAAAAGGACAATTACCAGACATTACAGATGGTGCCACACACTATTATAATCATAATATTACTGAGCCATATTGGGCAGGATATTATGTTCAAGTTGTTCAAATAGACAATCATACATTCCATAAATCACAATAACATAGATAAATACTACTATAATACAGACGGTAGGAGAGTAGTATGTATGAGTATAGATGTAAAGTTCTGAAAATTATTGACGGAGACACGGTAGACGTTGATATAGATTTAGGATTTGGTATAGTTTTAAAAAATGAACGTGTCAGAGTCATGGGCATTGATACTCCAGAAAGCAGAACTAGAGACAAAGTAGAAAAACAATTCGGTTTAGCCGCAAAGAAAAGATTAAAAGAAATGCTTGATAATAAATCAGGACCTATTCTTAAAACACAAATCAATAAAAAAGGTGAGGATATGAAAGGTAAGTTTGGTCGTATTTTAGGCGACTTTACTGTTTATCATGCACCAACTGATTCTTGGAGAATGGTTACTGACATTATGGTAGAGGAAGGTCATGCAGTAGCATACTTTGGTGGTAGCAAAGAAGAGATACAGCAAAAGCATATGGCTAATAGAGGCAAACTAATTCGTGAAGGATTAGTTAAAATGACTGAAGAAGAAGCAGGTCTGATCTAAAAAATCCAATAAAACTTCTTGACAATATCTAAATAGAGTATATAATATAATATACATTTCGAGGTATTGTAATGAAAAGATTTTATTCAGGTAAGACTTATACACATGCAACTGGTCACAGTTGTGCATTTAGACAATGGAGAGCAGATAGTCATTGTAATTTAATACATGGCTACGCATTACAATTTGAGTTTACATTTGGTGGCTCTGAGTTAGATGAGAGAAACTGGATAGTAGACTTTGGTGGCCTTAAGCCACTTAAAGAATGGTTAAAACACATGTTTGACCATACTTACTTGGTAGCCGAGGATGATCCTGAACTGGATACATTTGTAGATTTAGCAAAGAAAGATTTGGTAGATTTGCGAGTAGTGTCTGCTACAGGGTGTGAAAGGTTTGCCGAGATGGCATTTGACAAAGCAGATGAAATTGTTAAGGATATCAGCAACGGAAGATGCTGGGTACAAAGTGCCACTGTTAGGGAACATGCTCACAATAGTGCAACATGCGAACTAGCAGATCATCAGAAAATACATTTTTCTGATAATTAACATAATGATGAATGAAGAACGAAAAGTTTAGAATGAGGGCAGTATAGATATCCTACTGCCCTTTAACTAAATGGTCCGCAAACAATTTAATTAAAAATTCCTTATTCCAAGCAAGATCGAAATTATGCTTTGCTATTTGTTTAAGTTCATTTAGATCATGATCTTGTTTTAAAAACTCTACAATAGCAGTTGCCCTTTCCATTCCTTGCAAATGATCGTAATTAGATTTGCTAGGAAATCTAAATCCATAATCTGATAATTTCTTTTCTATATGTGGCGAACCATAAACAAGACATGGTGTAGCATATAAAAATGCTTTAAAACATTTTTCTGTTATAAAAATATCATAATTACTACAATCATAATCATATGTTTCACAAGCAATATTAAACATATGGGAACCAATAAAATCTTCATTAGCACTAAAAGAACTATCTGAAAATTTATTATTAGTTAAATTATCAAATGACTTAGGGAGTTCAGATCTGTGGTCGTTTAAAAATTGTTGTATGTCTTTATATGATTCATCTGTAAGTAATGGCCATTTTGTAAAATGTAAATTAGGTGATAAGTAAAAATGTCCATCTCCTGCGGCTTCCAATGCCAATGCTTCTTTAGACGGCTTCTCACTAAAGTCTGGCACTAATGTCCAATCACATTTTTGTAATAATTTTTCTTTATATAATGTAGACAACATAAACAATCTTCCTTGTCTTGGTTTGTGGCAAGGTACTATTGCTAATTTTTTTGGCTCGTATTTGAACTCAGGCATACTAAACTGATTTCTAACCATATTATAAGTTATTAAACCAAACATAGGTCCTGCTTTTTGTTCCTGCAAATCTCTTACATTAAATTTTTTCCTATATTCTAATATTCTATTTTTATAATCATCAAATATATAAGTACCGCCTTCCATTACCTCAACACACATTACTCTATAATTCTCTAATAATGGCTTTGTGTATCTTTCTGGAAGTAAGCACAACTCTGCATGTCCTACAGTATAAATTGTGTCGTCAGGGTCTCTTGATAATAACTCTTGTATAGGAATACCCTGTAAGCCATGTTGTTCGCCTATTTTAATATTTTCTGGTAACATAGGATAAAAATATTTTTTAAAATTATTATAAAACCAATTAAAATAACATTTGTCATTTGACAAAAACATATCAACATATGAAGGCATAGGTACAAACCTTATGTTTTTATCTTTTTCTATTAAAAATCTGGGAACACTTAAACGTAAATTTTCTATACGGATCATGTCTATATTTATATACTATGTTATTAACCAAATAGTTATAAAGGCATACCGAATATACGATAAATAGTACTACTATGTGGTTTGGACTACTAACTTTATTTACTGCTCTAGCCATAGCCGGCGTAGCCGCCTGGTTTAGTATAGCAGGACTAATGATATTCTTTGGCGGTATGCCATTGAGTATCGCCATAATGGCTGGTGTATTAGAAGTAGGTAAACTACTTACAGCAAGTTGGCTGTATCGTTATTGGAACGAAACTTCTTTTGCTCTAAAAACTTACTTGTCTAGTGCCGTAATTGTCTTGATGTTAATTACATCTGCCGGTATCTACGGCTATCTTGCAAAAGCATCTTCAGACGTATCTAGTGATGGCGCCATAGCATTTGCAGAAGTAGAACGTATAGACGGACAAATAGCCAGAGAAGAAAACAAAATAGATATACTGGAAGACAGAATACTTAGTGTTGGTGGAAGTGTTGATGTAAGCGAAAGTATAAAGCAACAAGAAACAATTAGAGATGGTGCTTGGGACAGAGTACAAGGTGACATAGATTTTGCTAATGGACAAATTGTAAGTCTAAGAGCAGAACTAACTACACTAAATGAAGCAGTAAATAATTTAAGAAATAAAGGTGTAGAAGTAGTTGTACTAGATGAAGGCGGTATTTTCCAAGGCAACGAAACAGAAAAGATAGATTATGTAGCACAGGCAAATCAACTGTTTGAGCAACAAAAACCACAACGTGATCAAATACAAGCAGACATAAAACTGCAACAGGATAATATAGACAACTATAGAGCACAGGCACAAACAACAATAGACGATGCCAATGCAGAAATAAACAGACTAAGAAACAATAGTCAATCTCAACAAGACGATAACCTAATTAAAATAGATGAATTTAACAACCAGATAGATGGCATATATGATGTTATTGCTGTACTTAAAGACGAAAAATTTGAAGCAGAGAGCAAAGTAAGAGACCTAGAACGTGAGATAGGTCCTATTAAATATGTTGCTGAACTATTATATGGCAGTTCAGAACAAGATGTAATGGACCAAGCAGTAAGAATATTCATACTATTGTTTGTGTTTGTATTTGATCCTTTAGCAGTTATGCTTTTAATTGCGGCTAACCAAACATTATTAAGATACGGAATTAACTTAGAAAGCACAGGACCAAAAGACCCTGACCCAGGAGATTGGGATATGCTACCTGATCCAGAAGAACTAGAAGAGTTTAAAAAAATGCAGAAAGAGAATGCAAGTGCGGCTGAAGATGCCGCAGTGGCTATGGCCGAGAGTGCCTCTCAAAAAAAAAGAATAACAGACTTAGAATTGATCTTAAAAGAAAAAGAAAAGGACTTAAAAGACAAAGCGAAACAATTAGCAAAAAAGCCTAAACAGGTAGAAGTTATAAAAGAAGTGCCTGTTGAAGTTGTGAAGGAAATAGTAAAGGAGGTTCCTGTAAATGTCGAAGTCGAGAAGGTTGTTGAGAAGGAAAAAATTGTTGAGAAACCTATCGAGGTCGAGAAGATTGTCGAGGTGGTTAAAGAAGTCGAAGTCCCAGGACCAGAAAGAGTAGTAATAAGAACAGACGATTCTAAAATAAAAGATCTAAATCAATCTAATGAACGGCTTAAAAATAGAATAAAAGATTTAGAAAAAGAGGTAAATAAAAAACCAGAAGTAATAGAAAAGGAAATACCAGTTGAAGTAGAAAAACCTGCTTCAGGAGATTTAAGAGAAGCCGCCAGATTGATGGCACAAAGTGAACTTAATAAAGAAGATTTAACAGAACAACAAATATTTGATATGCTACAAAAGACTTCAGAAGAAGACGTCAAAAAGAAGATAGGATTTTGGGCGATGCCTTTACCTAAATCAGACACAGACAATAAAGACACTAACAAAAGATATATAGGTAAAAAATGACAGAAGAAAATCAATCTTTAAATTGTAACTTTTGCGGTAAAAAGAGAGACGATGTAGAAAAACTTATTGCAGGTCCTGATGTTTATATATGTGATGAGTGTATAAAGATAAGTTATGATATAGTTAAAAAAGAAGAAGAAATAAACTTTGACCAATTTGACTTAGACACCATTCCAAAACCACAAGAAATAAAAGAGCATTTAGATGAATATGTTATAGGTCAAGACGATGCTAAAGAAATATTAAGTGTTAGTGCCTACAATCATTACAAAAGAATAAGCGATAGATTAAAAGACACACCTGTAGATAAATCAAATATATTATTAATGGGACCAACAGGAACAGGTAAAACTCTTCTTGTTCAAACATTAGCAAAAAAACTAAATGTTCCTTTTGCGATAGCAGATGCAACTACACTTACAGAAGCAGGATACGTAGGAGAAGACGCAGAAAGTGTTTTAGAAAGATTAGTACACCTTTCTAATTTTGATATAGATTTAGCAGAAAGAGGTATTGTTTTTATAGATGAAATAGATAAAAAAGCAAGACGTAGTGAATCCAATACAGGTACAAGAGACGTTAGTGGAGAAGGTGTACAACAAGCATTACTAAGATTAGTAGAAGGCACAACTGCTAAAGTTAGACTTAATTCAAATAAAAAAATTGTAGATGAATATACAGAATTTAACACTAAAAATGTATTGTTTATAGTAGGTGGTGCATTTGTTGGCATAGAAAATATCATAGAAAAAAGATTAAAAAAGAAGTCTAACATAGGATTTGGTAGCACAATTATTACAGAGCAAGACAGAGAAAAAGTATTACACCATGTTACAGAAGACGATGTAGTAGACTATGGGATAATACCTGAACTTGTAGGAAGATTACCTACCTATGCAGTATTAAATAAAATTACAAAAGAACAATACAGAAAGATATTGACAGAAGTCAAGAATAGTGTTATACTGCAGGTTAGTAGTTTAATGGAGATTGATGAAATAACTTTAGAGTTTGCTGATCAATACTATGACGATGTTGCTCATATGGCTGATAAGTCATCTACAGGAGCAAGATCGCTTAAATCTATTGTAGAGAACAGTATTATGAATATAATGTACAGAATTAAAGACCTAAAGGACAGAGGTGTTAAAACTGTAAAATTTAATCATTATCCAATAACACATAGTAAGCACCCTGTCCTAATTTTAGATGGTTCTGAAGAAGTGGACACTAATTATAAACTATATAGAAATATTAATGAAGCATAAAAATTTTAAACCTAGAAAAAACTGGAAGCCTAAGCACTCACAAGATAAAAAGATTCCACAACCTAAAGGCAGAGCCATACCTGTAATAAATGGTAATGTAAACGTAGCACTAAGAAAACTTAAAAAAGTTTTAGAAAAAATGGATTTCCAGAAGGAATTATCTAAAAGAGAATATTATGAAAAGCCTTGTGTAAAACGCAAACGTAAAAAAGATCAAGCACAAAAGAGATGGAATAAAAAAGTTGATGGTATGATAGCATCTGGAGAATGGATGCCTACGCCTATTGTTGGACAAAAGCATCTTAAAGGTAAGAGAGAAAAACGTAAGGAATGGATGAAAAAAGAAAAGGTAAATCGTTTAAGAGGTAACAAGTATAGATGAAAATAGCAGTTGTTAGTGGAGGATTTGATCCTTTACATTCAGGTCATATAAACTTATTAGAATCAGCCGCATCTTATGGAGATAAGTTGGTTGTATTATTAAACAGTGATGACTGGCTAACTAGGAAAAAGGGTAGACCTTTTATGCCATTTGAAGAAAGAGCAGGTATAATAGAAAGATTAGACATGGTTGACTATGTTTATGGAGTAAATGATTCAGACGGAAGTGTTAATAAAGGTTTAGAAGATGTCAAAAAATCTTTTGAAAAAAGTGGGTACACAGAATTTGTCTTTTGTAACGGAGGTGATAGAGGAAAGGACAACATACCCGAAATGGAAGTTGAAGGTTACACATTTGTATTCAGTGTAGGCGGAGACAATAAGGCAAACAGTAGCAGTTGGATATTAAAAGAATGGAAGTATCCAACTGAACGCAGAGTTTGGGGAGAGTTTAGTAACCTGTTTGAAGATGGTGTTGTTAAAGTTAAGGAACTTGTAATTGAGCCTGGTAAAGGCATTAGTTATCAGAGACATTTTAAACGTAGTGAAATATGGTTTGTAAGCAAAGGCGAATGTGTTGTAAAACATGGCAGAGACACAGAAAAGCCTGAGGAATATGATGTAATAAATCTTAAAACTGACGAAGTTATACACATAAAAGTAGAAGATTGGCATCAGATAGTAAATACAAGTGATGAACCATGTCATATAGTAGAGATACAATATGGCGAAGAAACAACTGAAGATGATATCGAACGTCTTGAGTACTATGACGGAGAATAAATGGAGATGAGACAACTTAACACACCTAGAGTTTGTGAAATCCTAAACGAAATTATAGAACTAGAAATGGCTGGAGTTGTTAGATATGCTCACAGTTCATTAATGGTAAGCGGACCAAACAGAATACCTATTGTTACATTTTTACAAGAACAAGCAACAGAAAGTTTAGACCATGCCTTACAGGCAGGTGAGTACATCACAGGAATGGACGGTCATCCAAGTCAAACTATTGCACATATTGAAGATGTAAACGATCATAGTGTATTACAAATACTCACAGAAAGTTTAGAGCATGAACAGAAGGCAGTTGAAAAATATAAAGAACTGTTAGAAGAAGTTACTGATGCTAGTATAATGTTGGAAGAATATGCCAGAGGACAAATTGGTATGGAAGAACAACACGCATTAGAAATTAAGAAAATGCTAAAAGATTATAGTTAGATCACAAGATCTTGTATTATTTTACTTGACATTATCACAAGATATGCTATATTAATTATAAGGAATCATCCTTATAACACATAGGAAAAATATATGACACACAAATTATTAGAAATAGCAAAAGACTTTGGATATGGAGCAGTAGTAACTGCTGGAATGGTAGCAATAATGTATGCAATTATCCAACTGATTACATTATTTGATTACACTAAAGAACAAGGCTCAAACTTTATACTTGCACTTTGTTTTTTATTTGTAGTATATTCATTTGGCAGTCTAGTAAGATTTAATCTTAAAAAATAATTGACAAAACAATAGAACCTGTTATAATAAATGTATGACTATGCATTTGGATAACAGGTTTTCTATGATAAACACTAGAAAACGCAAGATAAAAATTACTAAGGCTAAAATGGCAGAATTAGAACTTAGATGGCGTCAGCACAATAAGTCTATGAAACAAAAACACATGCATCATCTAAGATATGAAACATTAGATGATTACATAGACTACTGCTACGGCAAAAAGCAAAGGCCAGATCCTAGAGATAGATCTACATTTAAGCCTATGAGCAGGCAAACTAATTGGAGAGCAGAGCAGGACAGAGCACACAGAGAAAAGTATCCTAGTCTTATGGAACAACAAATAAAAGAAGGTACTTACAAGAATACTGGAGAGGGTATGCGTAAGAAAGAGCCTATGAAATATACAGGCAATCTTATAGAGGGTATTGCTACAATGCACAAGAGCAACGCAGTACCTGTAATGAAAGGTACTGAACAGGCAAAAGACATAGCAAGAATGAGGAGAGGCTAATGGTAGAAGTATTACTTTGGTTATCATTTATATTTGCAAGTATGCTGACAGTTGCAATAATGTGGTATCAAATGAGGATAAAATAAAATTAAATGTTTGATAAAGTTATAGAAAATTTAGTATTAGTAATTGTATTTGGAGTTTTAATTATAGGTACATTTGTTATGGTTTATTCCAATAATAAAATGAATCAAATGTATTTTGATTCGCCTATAATAGAAACAAATACTGATAAAATTGCATGACGCAAAAGGATCAGGACGATTTAAGACAGTATTATGCTAGTAAAGGTATAATGGTGCCTAAAAATTACAAGTTTCCTGTATGTGATCATCCAATAGAACAATGGTGTAGTAATTGTGACTACGATTGTGAAACATATGAAAGAATACCACATTTTAGAAAGTATTCATATATAGAATTTTTTGATGATTGAATTAGCAAAATTAGATAACGGCGAATTAATTTACGGCACTTATGAAGAGTGTGAGGCCTATGCTGACAAAGTAGACAGTTGGGTAATAAAATATATGGACCATGTAAATCCTTCTACAGTTTATAAAAATTTTAAATATGTAGGTAATGAAATGAGCAGTCCATATAGTGTAAGTGTTCCTTTCGATTACAGAAAGCAGAGAACAGATGGGACATTTAATGACGCAGGGGTCAATCAGGACAAATGGTAGAGCAAGAAGATTTTATAAAACATGAGGCAATTTGTGAACTTTTAGACTTAGACCTAACTTGTCCTCATTGTAAAGAAGTTTTAGTAAAAGCAGATGAAAGAAAAAGATACAATACCAGGAACTCTACAAGGGCAAGCCTGGAAAAGAGCAATAGAGAATAAAAAACCTAATGCAGGAACTCCGCACGATTGGGAGGATTATGAAAAAATGAATGAGAAAAATAAAGAAACGTCTAGTAAAGGAAAGTGGCATGGAGGTAAAGGATCTATACAAAAGGATCACAACCATGACAAGTATGCAGATAATTGGGACAAAATTTTTGGAAAGAAGAAAGAACTTTCTGAACGTGAAAAGGTTTTAATGGACCCCCTAGCCGCCAGTCAAAGGAGCGACAAAAAGAAAAAGGAGAAAAAATAATGGAAGTTATACATTGGTTTGTAGGCATAGCAATATTAACTGGATCATTTTTATTTGCTTATGTTAGTTCAGTAATTGTATATGAAAATAAAACAGGCAAACCATACAGAATGTTTTGGGAAAGTAAAAAGCCTAAAGGGGAGGAAAGTAAATGACAATTCCAGATTTAGTTGGTTACACAGGAGTAGCATTATTAATTATAACCTATGCTATGCTACAATTAGATAAGATAGACCCTAAAGGCTTCTGGTATAGTTTTAATAATATGCTAGTTGCTATACTTGTTACAGTAAGTTTATTATACACTATGAATAAAGCAAGTATGGTTATAGAAGTGTTTTGGTTTATTATAAGTGTGTATGGAATAATTATGTTTTTTAAAAGAAAAAATGAAAGTACGAGTAATTGAAGCACCCATAAAAGATGATGGAGATTACGACTACATTTATGATAATGCAGTCCAAAAAACTTTAAATGAATATTGGGAATGGGCAGAGCATTCTAAAGGCACAGTCAGTTTTAAAAAGAGTTACGATGAAACTGGATACAGACTGCTACTCTGTGTTGATGCAATATTCGAAGAACCTGAGGATTTTGCTCTATTTAAATTAAGATTTGGTATTAAACCATTTACTAAATTACAACTTAACAACATGATGGAAGGACATTTTGAACACAATTAATAAAGCAGACAAAAAACAAGCATTTAAAGAAGCATTTTTAGATACAATGTTAGCATTAAGTATGAACTTTCCATTAAACATATTGTTAGTTTGGATAGCATTTACACTAGAACTAGGTGTAATGGCAACGTCTGTATTCCTAACAGCCGTGTTTACAACAGTAGCAATAATAAGAAAGTATTTTACACGATTGTATTTTGAGAACAATCTACGCAAAAAGGCACTTGACAAATAAACACATCTAAGGCATAATATACATATGGATACAAAAACTTATGCCAAACATATTAAGGATAATTTAGACATAGTAACATATTCTTCTATGGTTACTAGTTTAGGTAACTCTTTAAATAGCAGAAAAGACAGATTTGATAAAAGCGAAATTATAGAAAAATCATTTGAATTATATAGCAATGGTAAGTTTAAGCACGTAGATGATATAGGCAGAGACCATAGAGACGAAGAAAATAATATAGACCTAGAATTTAAATTTAGTGAAAACGGATTATTTACTAAAGTAAAAAAATTGCCTAAAAAGTATGTAACTGTTAAATTAAAAAACAGTTTAGGTAAAAACAAAGGCATTACTATAGATAATCCAGCAAACTTTTATGTAATTGGACAGCAAGACTCTATAGCAATAATAAGTTATGCTGATATAGAACCATATTTAATAGATGAGGACGATGGTATTTCTGCTAAAATACCATTAGATAAATTAACTTTTGTTTTTAAACCTAACGAAGTTTCTGATAAAATAAAAATAAATGAAAAATTGTCATACAAACAATTTAAGGCAGAAGCAATATTAAATTATATCAAAGGTTTTTGTGAACATTAATAATTATATAGACGACGGATTTAGTAAAGTATGTGATGTAATATTACATCCTGATAACGACAAGCAATGGTATTACAGTAATGTTGATTATAAATTTGTAGGACCAGAGCATAAAAGTTGGTTGTACTTTATTGTTAAAAATGAAACAATAGTAAAGTGCGGAGAGTCTGGTAATCCTTTATTATTAGAAACAGCAGGTAAAAATCCTAGATGGAAAAAAGGAACATTTAGTAGATTAGGAAGATATATTAATGGCTGTTCAACAGATACTGTTATAAGAGAACAATTATATAAAGACGTGCAAAAAGGCAAAGTAAGTATCTGGGCAAAGCAATTACCAGTTACAAATGTTACAGTAAATGTAATGGGAGACGAAAAAATAGTAGAAAGATCACTACATAAAGATCTAGAAATGGTGTACTTAGATCATTTTTTAACTGAATATGGACGTTTACCAGTGCTGAATAAGGGCAGAAAGTAAAAATATTGTAAAAAATACTTGAAATTTTGCCATTAAACACTATATATTATAATAGAAAGGATAAATAACTTTGCAAGAAAAACAAAGTAAGGGCGATAGAATCGTAAGAAACTAAAGTCTACTACAATGTTTAACTTGCCGTTAGGCAACATAATGGTCTAACACAAGGTCCAAGGATCGTAAGTGAAATGGACCGAATGATTAGATGCTGAGACGCCAAAACGTAGGCAGGAACATGTTATGCATGAACCTGACCAGGAAGATTAGATCTTCAAAAGAGCACGGGCCTTGAAATAGAGGTCTTCAAAAGTGCTCGGGTCTATTCATCCAAGATTAGAATGATGCTTAGGCATTATTTATTGGGGCAACCAACAAAGGACCAGAGATGGCAACATCAAAGGAAACCAAGAAGTTTGCCAAGTGTAGTGAGGGGATACGGACACACACTAACAGAAACGACCTCACAATGCGAACTTTTTAATCGCCGTAAGGGATATAAAAAGTTTAAGGAAATAGAATAACTTGCTTTAAAAAGGAGATTATTATGAATAAGCAATTTCGTATCACTACTGATACACTATCCCCACTATTTAAAACCTCAATCGGATTTGACAATCTAGTCAATGAGTTCTTTAATGAGCCAGCATTTAATAATGCTACAGGCTATCCGCCTTATAACATTAGTAAAGGTAAAGATGATGTATATGAAATTACATTGGCTATTGCTGGATTTAAAAAATCTGATATTGAAATAGAACTTGAAGAAGGCACTTTGAAAATTACAGGTACTTCAAATGTTTTAGATACAGAAGAGGTAGAATACTTACACAAAGGTATTGCAGAGAGAAACTTCGTAAGAACTTTTAAACTTGCAGAATATGTGGAAGTAAAAGAAGCAAAATTAGATGATGGAATATTAAGAGTAAAACTCTTTAGGAATATTCCAGATGCTCTTAAACCACAAAAGATTAAAATTGGCTAATCTGGTTTATAAATAAAAGCAATAGTGGAGGGGACACTAAAGTCCCCTCACTTTATAAAAATGGCAAGCAAAAGCAAAAGTAATAAAAGGAAACAGATAGTTTATATGATACCAGAAGGTGAGACTAGAGATAGTCACACATATCATTATACGGCTGTTAAAACAAAAACCTTAGTACAGGAGAATAGGAAACTCAAAATGAGAAAATATAATCCAGTAAAACGCAAACATGAAATGTTTGTAGAGGCTAAACTACCTAAACATCAAAAGTAAATGGCAGAAACTCAATCAGATACAATTACTAAAACAGAAGTAACCTACCCTAATAGGTATAATGTTGTGTTTATTAACGATGATTTTACTCCCATGGATTTTGTAGTACAACTTCTAATAGAAGTTTTTAACAAAACTTTAGAAGAAGCAAAAGACATAACTCTACAAATACATGAAAAAGGTAAAGGCATCGCAGGATCTTATAACTTTGAACTTGCAGAGCAAAAGAAAGCAGAGGCATTGGCTATAAGCAGAAACAATGGACACCCATTAACTATTATGGTAGAAAAAATTGAGTAATTACGAAGAGTTCAAACAAGGACAATACACACCGGGATTCGAAACTCAGATAGATTCTGAAGATTTTGAGCCAGGCCTTAATGAAGACATTGTAAGACGTCTTAGTGCTGTTAAACAAGAACCAGATTGGGTTTTAGAATTTAGACTCAAGGCTTGGGAACATCTACAAAAAATAAAAGAGCCAGAGTGGGCAAACCTATCTTATAACAGTATAGACTATCAAGCATTAAGTTATTACTCAGCACCAAAAATAAGAAATAAAGAAGACATTCCTCAAGAAATATTAGACACATTTGAAAAGTTAGGCGTACCTTTACACGAAAGAGATGCCTTACTAGGTCTAGAAGCAAATGACAAACCCAAAGTGGCCGTTGACGCAGTATTTGATAGTGTCAGTATTGCTACAACATTCCAAGAAGAACTTAAAAAACATGGTATCATTTTTTGCAGTATAAGTGAAGCAATAAATGAACATTCCGAACTCGTAAAAGAGTATTTAGGTAGTGTTATTCCTGCCAAGGATAACTACTTTGCTTGCCTAAATAGTGCCGTCTTTACTGACGGCACTTTCTGTTACATTCCTAAGGGAGTTAAATGCCCAATGGAGTTGAACACATACTTCCGCATCAATGCTCGTAATACAGGACAGTTTGAAAGAACCCTTATTATAGCAGATGCGGACAGTTATGTCAGTTATTTAGAAGGTTGTACTGCACCAGCATATGATGAGAACACATTACATGCGGCTGTAGTAGAACTTGTTACACATGACAGAGCGGAAATTAAGTATAGTACAGTACAAAACTGGTATCCAGGAGACGAAAATGGAGTAGGCGGTGTATTGAACTTTGTAACAAAGAGAGGATTATGTAAAGGTGAGAGCAGTAAAATTAGTTGGACACAGGTTGAGACAGGTAGTGCTGTTACTTGGAAATATCCCTCCTGTATATTACGAGGTGACAATAGTGTTGGCGAGTTCTATAGTGTGGCTGTAACTAAAGGCAAACAACAAGCAGACACAGGAACCAAAATGTTACATGTAGGAAAGAATACAAAAAGCACAATTATTAGTAAAGGCATAAGTTTTGGAGATAGCAGTAACACATACAGAGGTATGGTAAGAATAAACAAAAAGGCTAAGAACAGTAGGAACTATACTCAGTGCGATAGTTTAATGCTAGACAATAGTAAAGCATTGACATTACCAGTAGTCTTGCAGTATAATAACAGTAGTGTAGTAGAGCATGAAGCAAGTACAGGCAAATTGTCTGAAGAGGCACTTTACTATTTACAGAGCAGAGGACTAGACGAAGAAAATGCAGTTAATTGTGTAGTAAATGGTTTCTGTAAAGATGTATTCCAAAAACTACCACTAGAGTTTGCCGCAGAGGCAAATAAATTATTAAGTGTAACTTTAGAAGGAGCAGTAGGTTGAAAAAAGTTACTATTAAGGACATTGGAGGAGACATTATTAAAGACAATGCTACTTACTTGTTAAAAGACAATGCTTTTGGAAATAATTTAGTACTAAGCAGTACATTATTAAGAGCAAACCAGTCAACTACAGGTCATAACCATGAAGGCCAAGAAGAAGTTTACTTTTTTGTTGATGGTAAAGGAGAAATGGAAATAGATGATAATAGATTTCCTGTAGAAGCAGGAGATGTAATTTGTATAGAAGATGGAGAGTTTCATAAAGTACACAATACAGGACATTTAGGTTTATATTTTGTATGTGTATTTGATGGAGGAAGGAATCACTAGTGTTAGTTACGCAGGAATTTACAATAAAGGTTCAGGATGAGATAATATTAGATAATATTAATCTTGAATTTGGGCCTGGTATCCATATAGTAATGGGTCCTAATGGTGTGGGCAAGAGTACATTTGCACATGCCCTTATGGGTAATCCTGTATATCAAACAGAAGGTGCCGCACAATTAAATGGCAAAGACTTATTAAGTATGGAAACTTTTGAAAGAGCAGAAGCAGGATTGTTTTTAGGATTTCAAACACCTACACCAATAGAGGGTCTAAGTAATTTTCAATTAATTAACCAAGTACTTAACAATAATGAAAATTATAGTTTAATAGAAAGTCTTAACAAATTTAAAGACTTATCAAATAATTTTAACTTGCCTAAAAATTGGGACAAAAAGCAACTTAATGTAGAAGCAAGTGGTGGTGAAAAGAAAAAGAACGAACTAATACAAATGGAGTTATTAGATCCTGATGTAGTAATTTTAGACGAACCAGACAGTGGTTTAGATATAGATGCTATACAAACTTTAATTACATTTTTAAATAAGTTTGCAGATAGACCAGATAAAACTATAATAATTATAAGCCATTATGCTCAACTAATTAAATCATTAAATGTTCAAAGTGTTTCCATTATAGGAAAAGATAAAGTAGCACAAGGTGATGTAGAGTTAGCATACGATGTTTTAGATAATGGCTTTGGGAAATATGTCTAATATTAATTACACAATTGATGATTTACACCATATGGTAAATTTAGGTGTAAGGGGCAATATGGTTTGTGATGACATTTACAAAAGCCTAATGCCTGATGTTGTAGATAGATATTTTAATAATTTAGTAACTAAAGGTAATCCTGCAGATAGTAAATTTTATAAACACATGAAGATAAATGATGCAAAAAATCATGTCAATATTGCATCAAATACTAACAATAAAAATGAAGATTGGCAAACAGACTATTTCGAAGATTGGGATATTTTAATTGATGATGGATTAGTCCAGGATAAAGGTTACTCATACTCTTCTTTTCACAGTCGTGGTTTAAGATTTTTAAGCAGTTACAATAAGCACAGTAAGTTTCCGTTATATCAGCCTTATTTTGAACCTAAAAATAGGCTATCTGATTATGGTATATTAAACAGCACAGGGCCTGTAGGCTTTAAAGTATTAGCAAATAGAAACTTTGATGATTTAAAAGTTTGCTACACAGACAAATATGCAGATAAAGATCTTACATGTAATTTTGTTATTGTTGACATTGGAAAAAACAGTAATGTAACCTTAAAAGAACTATTTGAAAACAAAGATGGTTGTAAAATATACAATATTTTATACTTAATTAGAGATGGAGCAACTTTAAAGTTAAATAGACAACACGATTATAACGATAAAGAACAGTCTATGAATATTATTGAAAGCAAATTTATACAATTTCCTGGCTCTAAACTATCTTACGAAGTTTATGGCGAAGGTTCTAAACACAATCAGGAAGTTATAGAAGTAGAAATACATGATGATTGCAATACGTCAATAATAGGTACATTTAATTTATTTGATAAAAATGTAAACAATATGTATGTAAATATACATCACAAAAAACCTGGAAGTTCTAGTATTGTAGATGTAAGAACTATAGGAGATGATAATTCACATTCCAGTTTTTGCGGAAAAATTAACATAGACAAAATTGCAGAAGATACTTTTGCACATTTAGAAAACAAAAACCTAATGGTAAGTGATACTGCTGTAATGATCACAGAGCCACAACTAGACATTAATACAAAAGAAGTTGAGTGTAGTCATGGCTGTACTGTTAGCAATTTTAATAAAGACATGCTCTATTATTTACAGAGTAGAGGTGTTGATAATATAGCATCAGAGGAGTTATTAAAAGAATGTTTTCTGAAGACATAAAAAAAGGATTTCCTACACTTGTTAATAATCCAGAGTTAGTTTATTTGGATAGTGCGGCAAGTACACAAACACATCAGTCTGTCTTAGATAGAATGAACACTTATTACACACAACAAAGATGTAATGTAAATAGAGGCGACTTTAAAATTAGTCAGGAAGTTTCTGCAGACATAGAAAAGTCAAGGAAAAGTTTTGCAAACCTAATAAATGCAAAACCAGAAAATATTATGTTTACTGCTGGTGCAACAGAGGGTCTTAATATAGTAGCAGATTGGTGCAAAGATGTACCTGTAGTTATAATAACAGAAGCAGAACATACAGCAAACATATTACCATGGATAGCACAAGGCAGAACTGTTGATAATGGCAGGCTAATAGTATTACCTGTTAATGACAGAGGCAGTCTAAATTATGATGAGTGTGCAAAAATATTTGAAAAATGGCCCTATGCATTATTAAGTGTGACAAGTCATAGTAATGTTACAGGTATAGGTAACAATATAAAGAAATTAACAAAAATGGCACACGATTATGGTATAAGAGTTTGTGTAGATGCCTGCCAAACTGCAGGTACACATGAGTTTGATACTCATACAGTAGATTGGGCAGTATTTAGTGGACACAAAATGTATGGTCCTACAGGTGTAGGAGTACTTTATAGCAGAATACCTTTTGAAAGATACAGGACTGTAAGGCAAGGAGGCGGAGCAGTAACACATTATGACTTTAATGGTAACATGGAATACTATGAAGGGCCTGCAAAACATGAAGTAGGTACACCTAACATAGCAGGTATATTAGGTTTAGGTGTTGCGGCAGAATGGATAAACTTTTTAGGATATGATAAAATGGCAGAGCATTTTACAGAAATTGATCTTGCTATGAGCGACACAGACATTTTTAACATAAAAGGACTAAATTTAATATATCCTAGTTACAGACAAAATGGCAGATATGTTTATAGTTTTACCTGTGATGGATATCATCCTAGTGATCTTAGTGCCTTTTTAGGACAAGATAATATTGCAGTAAGAGTAGGAAAACTATGTGCTCATCCTATTGTAAATAAAGTAAGTAGGGGCAAAGGAGTACTAAGAGTAAGTCCTGGAATATATAATACAAGAGAAGATATACAAAAATTATCAGATTCGTTATGCAAGATAATAAAGAAATTAGTTTAGTAGACTCTGTAAAGTCTAGTCTCAAAAGAGTTGTTGATCCAGAAATAGGTATCAATATTGTTGATTTAGGACTAGTATATGAAATAGATGTTAATCAGGAAAATGATGTCCAAGTTTTAATGACCCTAACAGCACCTAATTGTCCTTTTGGTGACATGATTATGATGGAGACAGAGTTTGCAGTAAGAAGTGTCAAAAATGTAAACCTTGTTAAAATAAATTTAACATTTGATCCTCCCTGGAATCCAGACCAACATGTGTCAGACGAAGCCAAATATCAAATGGGTTTACTTTAATCTAAATAAATATAGTATTACCACAATAGGAGAATATAATGGCAATTGATTTGGTTGTACCAAACGTAACCTTTAAAACAAGAAGGAAAATAGAAGAGCAACCTGGACATGAATTTTACGACTTAACGTCTACAGAAGTATTTGCAGACAAAAGAGTTGTAGTATTTGGTTTGCCTGGAGCATTTACACCTACCTGTTCAAGTACACATCTTCCTACATTTGAAACATATTATGATAATATTTGTGAGTTAGGAATAGACGAAATATATTGTGTAAGTATAAATGATTGTTTTGTAATGAATGCTTGGTTTAGTAGTTTAGGTATAGAAAAAGTTAAAGCATTACCTGATGGAAACGGTGCATTTACAAGACCATTAGGATTTTTAGTTGATAAATCTAACATTGGATTTGGCATGAGAAGTTGGAGATACTCCATGATAGTAACAAATGGTGTTGTTGAAAACTTATGGGTAGAGCCAGGACTAGCAGATAATTATGATGGCGATCCTTTTGAAGTCAGTGATGCAGATACTATTTTGGATTATCTACAAAAATTACAATCTTAACTTAACGTAAATATTAGATTCAGAAGTTTCTGTTTTAAAATAATCGCCCACAGTTTCAAAACCAAATTTGGTATAGGCTGGTAGGGCGGTTTTTCTTGGAATACTCCATAGCATTTCACAACCTTCACTTACTGCTTGTTCTTTTGTCCAATTAAATAATAATTGACTTGCGCCTTTTAGTCTACACTCTGGACTAACCCAAATACCTCTACTTCTATATTGTGTATCAGATGTTTTATGACCTGAATTGACACCTACAATACTACCTTTAATTATAAGACCAAAGTATGTTGGCTCATAATTGAATATCTCCATGTTGTAAGGCTCAGGGTCTCCCTCAAAAGGCCATGTCATAGCACTATGTGATTCTATAGGACTTTGCCTGTTTTCCCATAGATGCTTTTGCCAAATAGAACTTATTTGTTCAAAAGATAACCGAATTACATTCATAATGATATTTATACAGTATAAATATAATAAACATACATTTAAAGGATTTTATGAGCCTACAAGAATTAGATCCTAGATGGGATAATCAAACATACAATTACAATCTTGAGAAACACAACTGGCCCGAGTATTGGCTCAACGTTGCTAGAGAAAAATTCCCACAAGTTGAGACATTAGAAACTGTACACAAAATTTTAAAACCAAATGAGGTAAGTGAACTAGGTGCTTACCTGCAACAACGTACTGGAGACAACGACTTTATAGAAAGAGTAGACGACTTTTATGGAGAAATTGTACCAGAACTTATAGATCAAGAAGAATGGATGTTGCAAAGATTTTTTACTATTAGAATGGTAATACCTAATCAAGCAAAAGTTGGCAGACTTTTAGCATTTCATCAGGGTATTTGGGTAGGTAATGGTTTAGGACTTAGAACTATATGGACACCATTTACTAAATGTTATGGAAATAATTCAATGCAAATTATGGATTGGGATATATCAGATGAAATTACACAAGACTGTTATAATAATAAATGGTCTTATGACCAATTACAACAAAAATGTGCAGAGCATTGTTGGCCTGTAACTTTAGAACCAGGACAGTCACATTTATTCCAGCAACATCACATACATGGCAATTTTAATAATGACACAGACATAACACGTTGGAGTATGGACGGTAGAGTATTACCTTTAGGCGGACATTATCACAGAAAATTACCAGGCGGTTATTTTAGATTTATAGGCGAAAGAGATGACGTCAGAGATGTAGACACAAATAAAAAATGGGTAAGTTATGCTGGTTGGAATAGCAAGTTTAGTGAACCTATACCTTTACCTATGCAGAGAAATGTTATAAACAATTATTGTAACAAGCATGGTATAAAAATAAACGATTATCAGTTTGAGAACGAATACGTTGATTGGTTTCCAGGATTAGAAAAATATATATCAGGCTACAATGTAGATGGAATTGTTTGTTGTAGTATATATTGTTTACCAGACGATCCTTTTAGGAGGAAACAGTTATTAGATTTAGCAGTAGAAAATAATGTAGAATTACATTTTGCTAATGAACTTTGTAGTGTAAGAAACGAAGCAGACGTTGAACACATACAAAAAGTTTTTAAATTTGTAAACGAAAATACAGCACCTAATATTACATTAGGATATGTATGAAATATCACGTAGTTTATCAGCCTGGTGATGTAACTTATTACACCACAAACTTTACAGAGGTTCCTACACCAATGCATTTATTGGATAGTGAGTTCATGCTCAATCAACCTGGCACTCAGATAGTAACATGGCAATTAAATGAATTACCTCTTACAAAAAAGTTTATTGAAAGCCACAAGCAAACATTAAATCATTATATAGAAAATCAAACAAATCCTTTTAATTATGCATTTGATGTTTACAGTAATCCTTTAGAGCAACCTATACTTAAATCCAGACAGGTAATGAACGATATTATAGATGAATTTAATAATGTTGAATGGAGTTGGTTTAACATATCAGATGATTTAAGACTAGATCCTGATAATATAAACAATGCAAAAATAAAAGCACTTAACACATTACACGATTTATTTGAAGACAATTTGCCTATACTTATAGACAAAAACAATGCAAAAGAGTTACCAGAAGATGTAGACTTTGATACTTGGTACAATAACTTTCAAACAATAAACATGATGGTTCATTACAATGAAGTATTAACACAATATGTTGGAGTTGATAATGACCATTGCAGACAACTTTTAGCAGAGGCATTTCCTAAATACTTTACATCATTAAAAGTAAATTATCAACCAGGTTTAGATAACGATACAATATATGATATAAAAATGGAGCCAGAAGATTATGCTGACTTTACATACTTAAAGCCAAAAGGCTGGTTAGAATTAGACTTTGGTACTGTAGGCAAGGACTTATGGAGTTGTGCCTGGACAGATGATATTGAACTAGTACAAAAAGGTAAACTATCCCAACAAACTTTTAGACATCCTTGGGTAGCATATGGTTGGCTACATCATGAAAATGATATAAATCATCAAAATAATCTAACAGACAAATATTCCAAATGGTTAGAGGATAATAATGTAGGAGATTACATTGATTTATCTGATCCACAATACACACCTGGCAGGCATGTTTTAGGAGAATGTGTAAGTCATAATATAAATGACCCTTCAGATTTTATAGATCAGATAATTAATAGTACACCAAAAATATTGGCTACAGTATTAACAGATGATGAAAATAAAACTATTCTATAATAAAGAACCCTATCAAAATATAGTAACCAGGCAAGAGCATGGTGCAGATGTTTGGAACGATTTGCCAAATAATATTAACGATAGTAGTTTTTATAAAATACTAAACGCATTAGGAATAGAATATGAATGGAGTAATGATCCTAAAGATAGTATTGTTGTAGCAGATATAGGCAGTTTACAACATAATACACAACAATTTGAAGATACAATACAATTTATTGCAAATAGATATAATAAGGCAATTATTTTTTCTAGTCAAGAACCTTGGCAAAAAGATGTAATAGATAGAATATTAGAATATTATCCAAATATATTCTTATCTGATACTCATATGCCTTTAAAAGGTAATAAAATATATCACGAAAGATATATCCCTTTTCCGTCATTTATTCCTAGTATTGTAAACATAGAGCAAAATATAATAGTTAAATGGCCTGATTTAGACTTTAAACAAAATATGTATTTGTTTAATTGCTTGATGTTTAATTGGAGGCCTGATAAACATTTGTTAAGAACTATATTAAGATATTTAAAATTAGAGGAACCTCAACACTTAACAACTTTCAGACTACCAGAAACAGTTACAGATAATCATATAAACAGATTGAAAACTTTATTAAAAGACGCACCTAATCAAAAAATTATAGACATAGCAATTGATGGATTAAAAACTTTTCCTAATCAGGAGCCTCCTAAAGATATAGAAGTTTTTTTACAGCCTTATAACAGAACATTTGATGAAACATTTAGAGTTTGGCCAAAGTATTTTATGGACACCAGTGTGTTTAGTTTAGTATGTGAAAGTTTTTCAGGCACATTAGATCAATCAGGTCCTTACATATCAGAAAAAAGTTTGTATCCATTATTAAATGGACATCCAATGTTAGCATTTGCAGAAAAGGATTTCCATTCCTACTTACAAGAATATGGTTTTGAATTGCATAATGAAATATTTGACTATAGTTTTGACTCCAAAGAGTCTCCTGTAGACAGAGCCCTACACTTATTAACACAATTCCAAAATACAGATTGGGGAATATTAGAGGAAAAAATTAATCCATACAATAGTGTTACCAGACAAATTTGCAGACACAATCAATATATGTTAAATAATAGGTCTAGTAAATTATGGAAAACACTAGAACAAAATATGAAAACTAACTTACAAAGGTATTTAGATTTATGAAACAAGGAAAATTATTTCCACACTTAAGAGCACCAGACGATTCTTATATAGTTGTTACAGCATTAGCAGGAGAATTACCAGATGCGGCACCAGAACAAATATTGTTTACAGGTGTAGGCAAAGTTAATGCAACACATGTCTTAACAAGATATTTAGAAAGGCATCCTGAAATTAAAACAGTAATAAATTATGGAACATGTGGTGGAGCATATAAAGTTACGCCAGGTACATTAGTAAAAGCAACAACATTTGTACAGGGAGATATGGATTGCGGAGAGAAGTTATCAGAAGGACCAGGCATAACTTTTGGTGATGATCAAGCAATTTCAGGTATAATAAATTACGGAACAGATGGATTAATTTGTAGGACACAAGATCAATTTATAGAAAATTTTGAGGCATTAGACCTATTTGAACACCTAGTAGCAGGTAATAAATTTAACATTGTAGATATGGAGGCTTATGCATTGGCTAAAGTTTGTGCAATGATGAATCGAGACTTTATTTGTTACAAATTCGTGTCAGACTCTGCAGATGAAAATGCCGCAAACGACTGGCATAAAAACGTAGCAAACGGAGAACATTTATTTTATGATGTTCT
>Ga0163111_10000458_pt1 | contig 24436 bp, 16 predicted proteins | sample CRUFie1St18metaG_FD_109645 | JGI IMG/M metagenome (GOLD analysis project Ga0163111, IMG submission 109645) | Marine microbial communities from the Costa Rica Dome - CRUD Field 142mm St18 metaG | ecosystem: Environmental > Aquatic > Marine > Oceanic > Photic zone | place: Costa Rica: the Eastern... | reverse complement strand
TGCTTCTCTCCAAAATTAAGCGAATCTCGGTTGGAGAGGTTTTGCATAATATTCTCGGCTAAGGCAATGAAGCGAGTAAAATCATTGTTCAAAGCCATATAAGCAATCGCTTCACCCGTTTTATCTATATGAATGGGAAGCTGCGTTCGCTCTCGAATAATCTGAAGAAAGTAAGCGTAATAAAGCGTTTCAATTACATAATTAGGCATGCCAAAGTTAGGCATAAAGAATTTCGATCCCTTCATGGTCAGCAAGCCCATGTAATACAATAGACTGACAAAATCAGCTGCTGTAAAATCCAGTTCGAGATTGAACTTGAGTGTCAAATTTGCAGGATAGTCTTCATGTCGAACCAGTTTCTCAAGTACCTTTATACATTTGTCCCCTCCCAAACGAGCCAAAGCTCGAATCTTTCCGTAATCACTGGCAATATTTGTATCCAATAAATTCTCAGGAATGTTGAAGCTTTCTAGGTATTCACTTGCAAAGTAGAGCACCATATCGGGATTGTACAAACCATAGGTCGCTTTCTTATGAAATCGATAGCCATCATACCAAGCTCTTATTCGTTGCAATATGCCTTCTAGTGCTTGTCCCGAAAATCCTAAACGTGCCAATAAATCCTTTACTTCTATTTCTCGAAAACCTAACATATCATGAAACTGAGGCTTAAGAGAATAGTCTCGACTAATATTGAAGCCGCTGGAGAGGCTATCTAATGTAAGGGGAGAAACACCTGTAATGAAAAGGCGTTCTACGATAGATTCTGTCCCTTCTTTTAGCACCTCATAGAAAGTTCTAACAAAGCCATTTCCTCCCACTAAACCTAGAAAGGTTCGTTTACTTGAGACCAATAATTTATTCGCAAAATGATCATACTCATCTATCAATACATAAATTTTATGTGGGAGTTTTTGAGCTTCCAATAAACCAAACAAGCGTCCAAGTAAACTAGCAGGTCTCTTCTCTTGGTAAATCCACTCTTGATTTATTGTGGGGAAATACTTCTCTGCATATCGCCCAAAAAACCTTACGATTCCTTGTTGAAGCTTATCCGTGAACATCTCTTCTACTTCATTGGGATTATCAGAATCAATCCCGCTAAAATTCAACCGTAATACCAAATAGTTATTGGCGTTAGGCGTAGGATTTTGACCTATGTATAAATCCCCAAATAAACGCTGGAAATCATCTTTATACTCAACGCCATAATAATGCTGAAGGGTCGAAATCCATAGGCTTTTCCCGAACCGACGAGGACGAAGGAAGATGACATACTTTGATGTATTCCTAGCCTCTAGCTTTTCTATGTATTTGGTACGATCTACATAAAAAGCGTTTTCTCTTCTCAACTCTCCAAAATCACTTATGCCATAGGGTATTTTTATCATACTCTGCCTATTTCTTCCCTAAAGATAGGAATTTTTGGGGGATTTGAGATGGGATTTAAGGATTCCCACTTGTGGTGAATGCCTCTATAGGATACATCGGATGAGATATGATGGTTGCTTATATATACACAACCTTGATTCACAATCACCCTGATTTTTGGGGGGACACAATGGTGCGCTATGATATACTATCATCACGACAATAGGCTACGGAACGAATGGTAGACACAAAGTCGCGATAGCCAACCTGTTGATAAAATTCCCAGATAAATCAGGGGGCTTGTAACTCAATTTGGGGAATGGGAACAGGGTGGGCGTTTGATTAAAGGATCTTTTCGTCATTAACCCCTCTAATCCTCTCCAGTTTAGACAAAAAAAGAAGAAGTGGGATGTTTTACGGGCAATTTTGCTGATAAGAAAAACCATGTATATAATGTCTGATATGTTCGAGCATGCATTCTGCGAGTACGGATCGTATGTCTGAATATATTCGACACCATATGCCAGAAGGACCGAGATAGTCTTTACATAAGTGAACAACATGCAAAAGGGCAACTTCCTTAAGAAATTGCCCTTTGCTATAGAATGAATTCGATGAGGGTATGCCCTATCGAATGATTTTCATTTCGTCGAGGAGGTGACTTGCTCCTGCGAATTTGTCGATGATGAATAATACATAGCGAATGTCCACGCTGATGGTTCTCGTTACATCAGAGAAAACGTGAATATCACTTGCCATTGCTTCCCAGTTACCATCAAATGCACACCCAATCAATTCACCATTGGCATTCAATACAGGCGAACCAGAGTTACCTCCTGTAATGTCATTGGTAGAAAGGAAACAAACAGGCATTTTGCCATTTTCGGCATATTCACCATAGTCCTTCTTCTGCCAAAGATCCTTTAGCTTCTTAGGAACGATGAATTCGTCATTGCTAGGATCTTCCTTTTCCATGACTCCGTCGAGGCTTGTTATATAGTCGTACGCAACAGCATCTTGTGGATCATAAGGCGTAACGATTCCGTATGTGAGTCGCATCGTGAAGTTTGCATCTGGATAGTATACCTTATCGTCATGCATTTCACGAAGTCCTTTGATGTATGTTTTACGTGCTTCTTCGATATTTCCTTCGAATGTTTGGTATCCTACTGCAATCTCTCCTCGGAAGTATCCAATCACATCTGTTACATATTGTACAATCAAGTCATTGGCAACAACCTTTTCAGAAGGAGCCTTAAGGAATGCTTGTGCACGTGCTTTATTGGTGGCGATAGAAGTATTGAAGGCATACTCACCCCACATTCTCACCTTGTCTTCATTCGTCAATCCCTTCTTAGCCTTCTTATGTATCAACATATCCTTGAAGATTGGCGGATGCATCTTAGGATCTACATTCTTATAGAAAGTAAGTAAACTCTGGATGAATAGCTTTTTGTCTAGCTTTGTGAAATAGCTTTCGAAATGCTCGTCCAATTCTTCTTGCATATTACCTGTCATAGGCGAAACATCTCCACCTGCTTCCAAGGTACGTTGTAGGCGGAAGAATTGGATAGCGTATACAGAAGCTTCAGAAGCCAATGCGCCGAAGTTTAGGTAGCTCATGAATCGATCTGTTTCTACATAGTCATTATGTAGCTTGTCGATATTCTTCAATACGCCTTTGTATTCATCTCGGCTAGCGTTTGCATTAACCCATTGGTCGAATACTCTTTCTTCCTTCTTCTTCATCCCGAGGATGTCATAGCGCTTCAACATTTTGGTTTGACCAATGAGGTACTTGTGGTAGTTGCTAAGGCTTGCATAATCAGAAGCCAAGGCAATTCGGACAGCATCATCTGCGTCCATTGCTTCCTTCATCGTACGAAGCTTTTGCCCCATAAGGAGGATACGGTCGTTATTGGTTTGGTTGAGGGCTAAGTCAATAGCCGAAGAAGTGAGGTAGCGAGAAGTGCTGCCTGGATATCCCATAACCATTGCATAATCATTCTCTTGAATTCCCTTTAGAGAAATAGGAAGGAAATGCTTTGGCTTATATGGCTTATTTTCTTCAGAATAATCAGCTGGCGTATTGCCTGCACCTGCGTATACACGAAGAAGAGAGAAGTCACCTGTATGACGAGGCCACATCCAGTTATCTGTGTCTCCACCATATTTTCCAATAGAACTAGGAGGAGCTCCTACAAGTCGAACATCTCTAAATGTTTCATATACAAAGAGGTAGTATTCGTTTCCGTGGAAGAACTCTTTTACCTCTGCTTTATAATCTTCATTATCTCCAACTGCCGCTTCTTGAATTTCTTCTATTTTTTGGGCGATGGCCATTGGATCTCCATTTGAACCATCCAATACTTCTTTGGTTACATCCTTAGAAGACACAAGCATAGTAGCAGTCAAGCCTGGTACATTAAGCTCTTTGCCTTTGTTGGCAGCCCAGAATCCATCTGTAAGGTAGTCATCTTCAACAGAAGAGAGGGTTGCGATTGCATCATAGGCACAGTGGTGATTAGTGAGCATAAGCCCTTCAGGAGAGATCATTTCTGCTGTACAGAATCCTCCCAATTGTACGATTGCATCTTTTAGGCTAGGCGCCTTTTCATTGTAAACCTTATCAGCAGGTAGTTTGAATCCCAACGCTTTCATGTCCGCATAGTTGAGTTTCTCAACCATAAAAGGAAGCCACATTCCTTCTGTTTCTGTTGGAGGAGCCTTTGGTGGATCTTTTGGCTTAGCATCCTGAGCGAAAAGGCTAGCAGAAAGAAGTATGACTGAGAAGAATAAGAAAAATCGTTTCATTATTTCTAATTATTACCTATTAACTTCAATAACGTGGGGTAAACTTACGAAAACTTTGGAATAATATAGAATGTTACTTTTAGCTCGTGGAATTTGAGCAGGAATAACATATGCATACCTTTGCATATATATTAGACTGATTATCAAACAGTGAGATGCGATGTCTGGAGTATACAAGCCTAGGAGGCTACTTACAAGATAGTCTCCTCATATTCAGCTTTCTAAAGTAAATCAATACGAATATTGCCTTTATTTTAAATCAAAACAATCTCCTTCGGGTTATCTCTAATGTATCTTCGTATGATATAGCGTGTATCTGGGGTTTCGGCCTTCGGTTTTATCTGTTCTTTGAGAGATTCGACAGTATTGGGAGTATCCGCAGAAGAAAAGTATCCCCTTCCCATGTACATTCCATTTTCTATATAGACGATAGATTTTTCCTCTTTGCCACGGCCTTTTCCAATCACAAAAAAGTTGGGCTTTCCATATGTCCAAGCATGAATTGCCTGCTGAACACGCTCGTTGTATTCCTCGGCAGCTGTTTCTTGCTTACATACTCCCTTCTTACAGAGGTTGGAGAAATGATGGTAGCAAGGGGGCTCGCCAGGTTCTAGTTTAGAGAGCTTGGAACATAGGTTGAACTCCCGAATGCGCCTACGGAGGGATTTCTCTGCGGATGTTCGTTGGGTGAAGGATACAATAGGGCGGTTCTTTTTGCTGAAGGCTTTGATAAGGAGCTGAAGGTAGCCGTTTTCGTTGGGCTCTGCATAGATACCATGTGAAAAGCGCCTGCGCCTTTGCGCCCTATTGAAGGGAGGCTGCAATTGTTTGATTTCCTCATTCTCTAGCAATAGAGCCATGAGCTCGCTACCTGTCAAGGTATATGAGATGTCGTGCACCTGAGATCGTCTGGAAACGGAGATAGCGAATTTGCCCTTATTGGAGAAATGTGACAACACCCGTGTCCGAATATTCTTACTCTTTCCTACATAGAGAACATCCCCTTTTTTATTATGGAAATAATAAATCCCTGTATCATCAGGCAATTGTTCAACTTTCTCTCTGCTGAGGTTTTCTGGCAGCTTAATATCTCGGATTTCTTGCTCAATAATTTCCCCAATATCATCTGACGCTTTGTCAATCAGCCGTTTAAACAACTCAACCGTTGCTTTGGCGTCTCCCCATGCTCTATGACGCGCTTCATTCTCAATTTGAAAATACCTTGCTAAGGTGCTCAAACCAAATGCAGGAGATTCTGGCGCAATTTTTTTTGCTAATCTGATGGTACACAGCCTTTTGCGTGAGAAGGTATAGCCCAATGATCGGAACTCCTGTTGGATAAATCCGTAATCAAATTGAACGTTGTGTGCCACAAAGACAGCATCTTTTGTAATTTCGACTATTCTTTTGGCTACCTCATAGAATTTTGGGGCATTCTGTACCATTTCATTTGTAATCCCTGTAATTTGGACGATATGGTATGGAATATGTATTTGAGGATTAAGGAGAGAAGAGAAGGAGTCAATTACCTTTTCTCCATCGAATAAATAGATGGCAATTTCTGTAATCTTACCATTTCTAGGGGAAGAACCAGAAGTTTCGACATCGACAATTGCATATAAAGGATGAGGTAACACGTTTTATGAAGCGTTTGTTAAGAATGTTGGATGATTATAAGGATATAAACTTAGATATTTGGTAGATAATCTATCTATTTTAGTAAAGGTACATCTTTTTTTTGTGATTGTATATTTTGATAACGCCTATTGGCAACCAAAGTCATGAATTACACTATATAAAAATAAAATGCGAATTAGAAATACTAGAGAAATGCGCACATACCTTACCATTTTGGCCTTATTGCTTATTAGTGTTCCTAGTTTTTGTCAGCAACAACGAGATATTCAGCCCGAAAAACCCATCAAAGGGGCTGTGTATGAACATGTTGGCTTTTGTAAAGAACCTTTACCTAAATCAGAGTTTGAGACGTACTATCGTGAGCTGAACGGGATTTTCGAGCATTCTGTTCGGTTTGATCGTATTCGTCGGGAGATTGGAAACTACTGCTTGTCTACTTTGCAGGTGTATAAACTCTTACAATTGTTTGATAAGCCTTTATATCGTTATGACTTATTGAAGTTGTGTTTCTACTATGTAATTGATGCCGAGAACTACAAAAGGTTGGTACCCCAAATTCAGAACCCTGAATATGAAGAGGAAATGAATGAGTTTTTGGCGTTGCGAATGAAGGAGTTTACGACCAAAGCTTCGCAGATTCAAGAGATGACGGTAGACGAATTGGCAGAGGCCAAACAATCTTTGCGTAGCCACAATGGGGAGCTCGTTCGATTGGTCGTTGCAAAAGAAATCATCCAATCGAATCCTATGCGCTCTCAACAAGTCTCTGCTTTGTTGAATGAGTTTGGATTAGGGAAGAATCAAGCCGAATTAGCAAAATTTTCCTATAAATATGTATTAGACCCAGAAAATTATTATCTCATTATAGAGGGTTTTCGTAACCGAAAGTTTGGGGAAGAGGTTGATGCATATATCAAGGCAAATCCTAAACGAGTAGAGGAGCATTTATATGAAAGAAAAACTTGTCGTTACCCAACACCGCCCTCAGATTTTAGCTTTCATAAACAAAGTCTAAAGAACAAACAGTTTGATTCTGACAGACTTACATTGGCTAAAAAATTGTTAGCGGATAATTGTTATCGCGTAAACCAAGTTATTGAGATAATGGAAATGTTTAAAAAGGAGGAAGACAAACTCAAAATCGCTGAAGCAGCTTTCGATAAAACACATGATCTTGTGAACTTTTATCTTGTCAATGAACAATTTATGTCACAAGCAAGTATCGAAAAGCTATACACATTTTTGCAAGAAAAGTTGTAGCTTTGTAGTGCGATTAGGTATTTGTACAAGTTCCACCCTTTTTGTGGGTCTTACCTGGGGGCAGGTAGGACCCTTTTTATTTAAGGTTCTACATTGCCTAACATCTGTTATAATAGAAGGAAAAATAAATCGGGAAAGTCAAAAAAGTCTTAGTATTATTTAATTGACAATCGTTTTATATATATAGAAGACAGAAGTTATAGAGTTATGAAAGACGTTCCGATTCCTGACATATATATCTATAAACCCATTCATAGATTTCAACCAAAAAATGGCTGCTAGCATAATGCTACCAGCCGTTTTGTATTTTGGGGAAGGGGAGTAGCGTCTTTGATGTATAATCCGCTAATTTCATATCATATGGATAATTTATTGGCAGCACGAATGTTAATGGCCGTTTCATTGGGCTTTCATATTGTATTTGCCTGTATTGGAATGGTCATGCCTTTCCTGATGGCTGCAGCGCATTGGAAGTGGCTCAGAACAGGAGAGGAGGTATATAAGGATATTACAAAGGCATGGTCTAGAGGAGTCGCAATATTTTTTGCGGTAGGCGCGGTATCTGGAACGGTGCTCTCCTTCGAATTGGGATTGCTTTGGCCTACCTTCATGCAGCATGCTGGGAAAATTATCGGGATGCCTTTCTCCTTAGAAGGTACAGCTTTCTTTATCGAGGCAATTGCTATGGGGATTTTCCTCTATGGATGGGGACGAATCCATAAGTGGCTACATTGGGGTTCTGGAATAGTCGTCGGATTAATGGGGGTGAGTTCAGGGGTATTGGTAGTTGCTGCAAATGCGTGGATGAATAGCCCTACAGGATTCGAATGGGTGAACGGAGAAGCGATAAATATTGATCCTTATGCGGCAATGTTCAATTCGGCTTGGTTTACGCAGGCGCTCCATATGGTACTGGCAGCTTTTGTGGCGACAAGTTTTGCGGTTGCAGGTATGCATGCCTTCATGTTATGGTGTGGGGAGAGAACACAATTTCATTGGAAGGCTTTGAAGATTGCAATGGTGTTTGGGGCAATAACGGCTTTGCTACAACCCATTAGTGGAGATATTTCGGCTAAGGATATCGCCGAACGTCAGCCCGCTAAGTTGGCCGCTATGGAAGCATTGTATGAAACCCAGAAAGGAGCGCCTTTATTGGTCGGAGGAATCCCAAATGAGGAAACCGAAGAGGTGGCGTTTGCTATTCATATTCCTAAAGCCCTGAGCTTTCTTGCCCATGGGGATTTTAATGCGGAGGTCATCGGACTAGATCAAATTCCAAAGGATGAACGTCCGCCTGTATTAATTGTGCATATCGCTTTTCAGATCATGGTCGGGATTGGGAGCTTATTGATGTTGGTGGGATTACTCTACCTCATTTTCCGTTGGCGAAACCCCCAACTCATCCTCAAGAATGCCTACCTTGCCTTATTGGCCTTCTGTACACCTTTGGGCTTTCTTGCGGTGGAAGCGGGTTGGACGGTAACGGAGGTTGGCAGACAACCATGGATTATTTACGGTATCATGCGAACCTCAGAAGCGGTAACTCCCATGCCAGGCATGCAATATAGTTTTTACCTATTTACGGGCTTGTACCTAACACTGTCTTTGCTATTGGTATGGCTAATGCGCCGACAAATTAAGGCCGTTCCTCGAATGTATGCCTCAGGAAGAACTCCCCTAACTTAACCTCTATCCTCACCTAATTTATAAATACACAATCGTATGTATACAGTTGTATTGGTTTTTCTTGTCTTGTCTTTGTTACTATATGTACTGATGGCAGGGGCAGATTTTGGCGCGGGGATATTGGAGTTGTTTTCTGCGAAGAAGTATCGTTCGACCCATAGCAAGATTACCTATAAAGCTATAGGGCCTATATGGGAAGCAAACCATATTTGGCTGATTGTCTTGGTCGTGATATTGTTCAATGGGTTTCCAGAGGCTTTCGCTACCCTTTCTACCTATTTGCATATTCCCTTATTGGGCGTATTATTAGGAATTGTTCTGCGGGGTTCTGCCTTTGTCTTCCAACATTATGATGTAGTGGAGGATGAATCGACCCATTATTATGCCTATGTATTTCGTTGGTCTAGCCTCATTACCCCTTTCTTTCTAGGCGTTACAGCGGGCAGCATCATGCTAGGGCGCATTAGCCCAGGAGAGGGGGATTTCTGGCAGCAGTTCATGAGTCCTTGGCTCAATGGCTTTTCCTTGTCTTTAGGCCTATTCTTCTGCTCAATCTGTAGTTTTTTGGCGGCTGTCTATCTCATAGGCGAAACTTCCAACCAGAAATACCGAAATGTTTTCTATCAACGGGCTGTTTATGTGAACGTCCTGACAGTTTTCGCAGGGGTACTCGTTATGGTGATGGGCAAACTCTATGGCTATTCTTTGGTCGATCGATTTTACGATACGCCCCTTAGTGTTGCAGGGGTGATACTTGCTACAGCTTCTGTGCCCTTTATTTGGTGGAGTATGGGAAGGGGAATGGTCTGGCTTCCCCGATTGTTAGCGGGCTTTCAGATATCAATGGTTGTGCTTTCGTGGGTTTTTATTCAATATCCTGTTCTCATTGCCCTATCTGATGGAAGGGCTTTAACCTTTGAGGCGACTGTTGCGCCAGATGCTACCATTCACTATTTAGGGATGATGCTCTTGGTCGCAGGATTGCTGGTGGTGCCTGCATTAGGCTATCTACTCTGGATCTTCAAACGCCCATGATTCGCTTGAAAAAGGCTACCTGACGTTAGCCGCCCAATGAAATATACACCTTCTCGTTAGATTTGGAGAAGGGGAGATTGTAGGGAAGGTATTTTGAGGCTAAAAACGATTTTTTTATTTGTATTGCAGAAAAAATCCTTAGTTTTGAATGTGGTTTTCCCCTATACGCGCTGTTTGGCGCGTTTTTTCCTTTGTGAGAGATTGAAAACTATTTGCTATCCTTAACACGTTCAAATTTAAACCTCATATGTTCTTACTTCAGATTGATAGTACTGCTGTTGTAGCAGAGAGTGCCAACAAGTCACTATGGGAATTACTGATAATGGGTGGTTGGCCCATGGTTCCGCTAGTGCTACTGTTAATTCTAGCAATCTTTATTACCATTGAGCGTTACCTGATTATCAATAAAGCGAATGAAGATCCTGAGCCATTCCTAAAGCAGGTTCGCAAGTACGTATTAGAAGGAGATATCAAAAGTGCAAAGACTTTCTGCGACTCCCATGATTCGCCTTTCTCTCGAATGATTCATAAGGGAATTAGCCGTCTCGGAACGCCTCTCACGGATATTGAAGCCTCCATCGAAAACGTAGGAAAGCTAGAAGTGTATCGTCTCGAAAAGGGACTTTCTGTTTTGGCTACGATTGCGGGAGCAGGACCTATGATTGGGTTCTTCGGAACAGTAATCGGGATGATCAACGCTTTTATGGAGATTGCCATGAAGGGGGGAAATGTAAACCCTACAGACCTTGCTGGAGGTATTTACGAAGCGATGGTAACAACTGCCTTCGGACTACTTGTGGGTATCGTTGGATTCCTCGCATACAACTGGCTCGTGACCCTCGTGAATGGTATCGTGTATAAACTAGAGATTGCTTCTACCGATTTTATTGACCTTCTACAAGAACCTGCATAATGAGTATTTCCAGCAGAAATAAGCCGAAGGCAGAATTCAGCATGGCTTCTTTTGCAGATATTGTATTCATGCTGTTGATTTACTTCATGCTTACCTCAACCTTCGTTGCACAGGTAGGGTTGAAAGTAAATTTGCCTCAGAGTTCTTCCGAAAAACCGAGCTTGGGTAAAAATGCCGTTACCATTGCAGAAGATCTAAAGTTTGCATGGAACGAAAAGGAGGTGGAAAAGGAAGACCTCCAAGCCCTTATCGAAGATGTTTTGACGGATGATACGCCAGAGAACGATGTCATTACGATTCGGGTAGATAAGAAGGTGCTGATGGAGGAGGCAACCTATGTGATGGCAATTGTTGCGAAGTATGGAGGGGAAATTCATATCGCAACCGAGAAAGAATAACCTTAAGATGAATGATAAAGAATCGGCATATTTTCATCAAATATGCCGATTTCTTTTAAAAAATACGCCGTAAATTTGCATAGATCAATCTATTTATTACCTTTGCAAACGCAACGGAAAATTATGCAAGAGTAGCTCAGTTGGTAGAGCACAACCTTGCCAAGGTTGGGGTCGCGGGTTCGAATCCCGTCTCTTGCTCAAAACACAAAAGTTGGCCATCTCAAATGAGGTGGCCAACTTTTTTTATGTCTATCTTTTACCAAATGCTTGCACCCAAAATAGTGTTTATGCTTATTTCCTTTACAGGGAGAAATGCATCCAGAAGTTTTTCCTTGTACTAGGGAACCAAAGGGGATACAGCTTGTGAAAAGAACATAAAGAAATCCCCTTTATTCAATCGAATAAAGGGGATTCTTATTAAGGCGTAGGACAATTGTCCTTATCATTTACGGGCTAAATGGAAGGCATCTGCCCCTTCAGAGAAGAGGCCAAGGCATACCTTTAGCCGAATAATCTTCTTTACTGATTCCTCAATTTGATCTGCAAACTCCTTGTCTTTTTCTGTTTCCTCTATCACCCTGCTGACCAATTCAAGTTCATCTTCAGGCATAAGTACCATATCATTCCCTGCTTTAATAGCAGCAAAAGGAGCATTGGGAATCCCATTTACTGCCTTCATGTCCATTGCATCTGTAATTGTAAGACCTTTGAAGCCGAGTTCCTTTTTCAAGAGGTCTGTAACAATAGTAGGAGAGATGCTTGCAGGAATATCTCCTGTTTCATACTCAGGGTTATCTTTGACCATGATATGGCCTACCATCACACTAATAACGCCCGAACCAATGGCATGACGAAAGGTACCCAATTCTTCCATTCTTCCATTGATGATAGCAGGGCCATCGTGGCTGTCACCTATGGCTTTGCCGTGGCCTGGGAAGTGCTTAGCAGTAGCTATGATTCCTTGGCTTTGAGTCTCCTCTGTAAACGCCTGAACCATCTTCGCGACATGCTTAAGGTTGGCACCAAAGGAACGGTGATGTGTAGGACTTGGGCTAATATCGGGTCCAATAGGTTCTTCTGCTGCCAAAGAAGTTTCCATGTCTTCTTCCTGTACTTCCTCTCCATGGTATTTGGAAGGCATATCTGTGATATCACATACAGGGGCGAAGTTTTGATGAATACCGAGCCCTTGGAGCATATAGGCAATATTCCCAGCCGTCTCAACACATTCCTGTATAGAATTGAACTCGTTGGTATTAGGAATATCAGAAATCCCTTCTAGACGCGCATTGAGCAAGGTGGGTTCGGCGTCTACTGAAAGGATTAGGGGGAAACTTCCAGCCTTTTCGACTTCATCACGAAGGCTCATGATGATGTTCGGCATTTCGTCCCAAGGATTTTGTAGGGTTACTCCTCCGACCTTGCGTTCGCGAATGAGCTGTGCGACCTCTTCTGGCTTACGCTTCTTATTGCCGAGAATCGAAACAATCATTTGGCCTACTCGCTCATCAGGTTGCAAGTTTGCGTAGAGAGAATCCACTACCTTGTCGAGTAGGGGATTAGGCTCAAAGAAATTGTCTAACATGAATATGTCTAAAGCATCAGATGTGCTCAACTCTTTGGCTTTCATATTAGGTTCCATTGAGCCAAAGTGTAGGACAATACCTCCCTTATCTCGCAAAATACTGGTTCGTACGAGTTCGAAGATTCCAAAAATGGCGGCCAAAACTACTACCGCAATAATAAACAATCGAAAGAATCGCATTGTAATGTACTTTTGCAGTGAAATTTAGTTAAAAAGTAGTAGCGAATACTAAGGGATAATCTTATACTAAATATATGAATTTCCCCTTAAAAAAGCACTGACTAAGGCCATTACTCTCCTCATAATCACTTATTTAGACTCATTATAGAGAGGGAGTAGCTTATTTACTGGTGATTGGGCGCATATTGTCGAATTCGATCATGTATTCGCGCAATCCATAGTTGTAGCTTTGGTTTTGGTGTACCCGAATGTACATATCGAAGTTACCTGGCTTTCCTCCTATAAGTAGGTGAGGGTTTCGGCGATTAAACTCTGTACGAACCGCTTGAATTTGCTTGGGATCATTGAGCTTACGCATATAGTAGTTGATATTCTTCCAGTACTTTCGGTAGTTTCTCTGACCTGCATAGTAGTAGATGGCAGATTGGAGGTTGGTTAGGCCTGATACAGGTCTATCCATATAACATGCAATCATTCTTCCTGCGGCGTCTAGGTTATATATGGGGTGAAAACGATCGTCATATTTGATCAGTTTTTTGCGGTCATAGCGATTGTCTTCGATTAGTTTCGGAAACATTTTGCCATGTTTTTTGCAAATGAGTCTATTACAACCCTCAAATGTACTGAGCCCAAAGCTTTGGGCGATGTTTGATTGCATATGACTCAAACCCAATCCTCCATCTTGTTGACCATTCGGGAGCAAATCGGCTCCTCCCGTTTCCTGCATAACCATAGCGAGAATGAAGTTTTGTGGCAAACCATATTTACGTTCGACTCTTTCCGTGATATTTTGGAATCGGAGGGAGCGTAATATTTTGCCTTGGAGGCTCTCCATATATGTATTACCTCTCACCCCAAATCGTTCAACTTCCCCAATCATCTTGAGGTGTCTCATGCGTTTTTCGGGGTAAATTTCTTGATAACTGAAGTCTCCTCGCGGTTTTTCGGTTACACATCCTACAACAACAGTATGGGTTGATTGAGTATTCGTGCGGTGCACGTATTCCTCATATTCTTTGTCTCGAACGCTACAGGAGTTGAGTGTGCCCATAAGCAACAGGGCAAATACTAAAAAACAAGAACTCGTAGGACGAAGATAATTAAGATTTGCCATAATGCGCGTATTTACACGTTAAGCAATACCATAAGTGCGGGTGCTTAGGTGTGAAGTCTAATGTCAGTTTTCTCAAACTATTTGCCAACGTTTATATATCAACAAATATTCCCATTTTACTAAATCTAACGAATATTTGTTATGTATGTTTCAATAAATACGGGTATAAGATAGCGAAAACAAATGAAAGATTGTTATTTGGGCGTAAAAAAAGTGTAAGAGGATATGAAAGGGTTTTTGCCTCATTTGTTTTAAATGATTCTTATTGAGGGATTTATATATGTATTTTTATTGGCTCGTAAAGTCGAAAAAAATATTAATATCATATATGAAGGGGATGAAAAAAGCCCGAAAGGAGAACCTTTCGGGCTTTCTAGATAATCTCAAATTGGATTGAGTATTACTCATCATTGTCTTTCATGAGCTCAGCGGCTTGCCCAGCCCAATCATCTCGTGTAATTCTGTCAGGGAAGAATTGGATGGCATTTCCAAGGGTCTTCGCATCTGCCTCAGTAAGCTTCGATAATTGCTCGAAGGTGTATATACCAATATCATTTAGCTTTAGCTCAATGAATGGCCCAATTCCTTTGATTTTCTGCAATTTATCTTGCGTTCCTGGGGTTGCTTTTCCTATACGACCCAATAAGTTGGAGAGGTACTGCTCAGCTTGCTCCTCTTCTGACATTGGATCCTGCTCCAATCGTAGTAGGAACCCGTCTCGTTCTTCAAGCATTCTCTTCAAGCGACTGAAGAGTTGGGTCTTTTCTGTGGTTGTTGATAGGAGGGCTGAAGCTTTCTCAGATAGTTCTTTATTGAGGTTGATAGCCTGCTCTTTGAGGGCTTCAATGCTTTCGTTTGCTTTATCTAAAGCAGATGCCTGTGCCTCATTTTGAGCTTCTAATTCGCCTATATTAATCTTGAGTGCTTCCTCTTTGGTTGCGGCTTCAGCGTCTGCATTATGTCTTGCCTGCTCTTCTTTGCTGAGTTTCGCTTCCAACTCACTAATTGCGTTATTAAGTGCGGTTTCCTTGGCTTCCGCTTCGGCGGAGGCATTGTATTTGGCTTGTAGTTCGCCGTTTAGTTTTGCCTGCAATTCGCCTATGCTTGTGTTCAATGCGGTCTCCTTGGCTTCTGCTTCAGCAGAGGCATTGTACTTTGCTTGTAGTTCACCGTTTAGTTTTGCCTGTAATTCGCCTAAACTTGCGTTCAGTGCGGTTTCCTTGGCTTCGGCTTCCGCAGCTGCATTGTATTTGGCTTGTAGTTCACCGTTTAGCTTCGCCTGTAATTCGTCAATGTTTGCGTTAAGTACGGTTTCTTTGGCTTCCGCTTCCGCAGCTGCGTTGTATTTGGCTTGTAGTTCACCGTTTAGCTTCGCCTGTAGTTCTCCTATGCTTGCGTTTAGTGCGGTTTCTTTGGCTTCTGCTTCCGCAGCTGCATTGTACTTTGCTTGTAGTTCACCGTTTAGCTTGGTCTGCAATTCGCCAATTGTGTTGTTCAATGATTCTTCTTTGGCTGCTGTTTCTGCGGCTGCATTGTACTTGGCCTGCACTTCGCTATTTAACTTCGCCTGTAATTCGCCTATGCTTGCGTTTAGAGCTGTTTCTTTGGCTTCCATTTCTGCAGCAGCATCATACTTCGCTTGCACTTCTTTGTTTAGCTTGGTCTGCAATGCGCCAATTGCATTGTTCAAGGATTCTTCTTTGGCTGCCGTTTCTGCAGCTGTTTTGAATTTCTCTTGAAGTTCATTGTCTAGTCTTGCTTGTAAGTCGTTGATGTTGGCGTTTAGGGCTTCTTCCTTGGCTGCATTTTCTGCTGCGGTATTGTATTTAGCCTGTAGCTCGCCGTTTAACTTGCTTTGCAATTGACCAATGTTGGCGTTTAGGGTTTCTTCTTTGGCTGCATTTTCCGCTGCGGTATTATATTTCGCTTGTAGTTCACCGTTTAGCTTGCTTTGCAATTGACCAATATTGGCATTTAGGACTTCTTCCTTGGCTGCATTTTCTGCTGCGGTATTGTATTTTGCCTGTAGTTCACCGTTTAGTTTAGACTGTAAGGAGCCAATGTTTGCATTTAGGGCTTCCTCCTTAGCTGCGGTTTCTGCAGCAGTATTATATTTGTTTTGAATCTCTTGGTTTAATTGCCCCTGTGCAAGCTTAAGTGCTTTCCCTAGGCTATTGATTTCTTTCCCTTGCTTATGGCTCTTGGCTGTCATGTCCTTCAATGAACCTTCAAGCATCGTGGATTTAGACTTCTCTTGCTTATGGGCATCAATTTCCTTTGCGAGCTTTTGTTTGTTAGCCTTTAGTTCATTGTTGAGTTTCTTATGATTGCCTTTTAGCTCTTTATGCTGCTCTTTTTCTCCTAACAGCTCTGCGGTAAGAGATTGGACTTTAGCACTTATCTTTTTATTCTCTGCTTTTGCGGATGATAACTGCTTATTTAGGACTTGCTTATCTTTCTCTAGGCTTGCATTCTCATTTCGAACAGCAGCGAGGTTTTTCGCTAACTCTGTATTATCCTCTTTTTGGCTATCTAACTGTGCTTCAAATTGATCTCTTTGCTCTTGAAGAGCTTGAATATCCGCTTCAGTTGTGTCGAGGGTAGCCGACATATCGCGGTAGTCGGAGAGGAGTACATCGTATCGTTGTTGTTCCGATTCTATGCGTGTATTTGCTTCATTTTCGGTTTGGCTGACTTGGCGTTTCCAAGACGAACGAGTGAGTAGCCATGCGACAATCATTCCTAGTATAACACTCAAGAAGATGAGAGTGCCAAACCACAATGATTCTGACATTAGCTCTGATATTTGTAAAATAGGAAGCATAACAGTGTAGTATTTGTTTTGATATTTCGAATGATAATATAGAAACAGAAGTTTGAATTTTCAAATCATTCATAAAAAGCTTGAGTGTCTCTATTACATTGGGGAATGTAAAGAGGCGGGGTCGGTTTGTATGTCAAGAATATCAGAAATGCTCTCTACCTGAGCACTTTTATTATTTTAGCTTGATTTCTACCCGTCGGTTTTTACTCATCCCTTCTTCTGTCTTGTTACTGGCTATGGGCTGAGACTCTCCCTTCGATGTTACAACTACTTGCTTCTTATCGACTCCAAATTCCTCAAAGAATTTGAGGGTTTCCAACGCACGTTTTTTCCCTAGGCGTAAGTTGTAAGCGTCTTTCCCTTCATTCGATGTATGTCCAACCAATAGCAACTTCTCTTTCTGGTTGTGGTTGAGATACTGGATGGTTTTCGTGATGTATTGGCGGAGGCTATCTGTCATATCAATGTTATGACTTGCCCATTCGAAATAGATAAGTCGAGAATCTGCCTTAAGGGCTTTCTCTTCTACCTTGCTTAGGTTTTTGTCCAATACATCAATTTGTACTCCCCCTGAATACATGGGTAGGCTTTCAAAGGCATTTGGAGGGAGGTTTCCATAGCTGAGGATGATGCGGTTTTCATCGATTCCTCTTTTAACCAGTTCTTGTTTGATAAAGTCAGCTCGTGCGAGCCCTAGGTTTTGGAAGGTTGAGCCATTCTGTTCTTTGTTGTCAAATAACCCTACAAGTTGTAGTTCTTTGTCTGGGTTTTTGTTTAGGTATTTTACAATCCACTCTAGGGCAGGAGCTGCTTTTTGAGGAACCTTTAGGTCAGACTTAGAGCGTTCAAGGATAAAGTTTTCAGGAGCAGAGAAAACCGTTTGGCCTTCATATTGGATTTCGAGGGGCTTGATGGTCATGGCGAACCGCTCGGTAATGGCACTTTCAAGTACAGATAAATCCATTGGCTCATTAGATTCATCCTCTTCTGTATTATCACCATCTGTGATACCTCGCCCTGCGGAAACTTCGTGATTGGAAGGACAAAGATTTTTAACTTTACATACATAAAACCATGTGGAACCTCCTATCCATCCTAACAAGCTGATTCCGAGAACAATACTGAGCAATCGCATACTTACCTAAATCTTATTTTTAATGAATATTTTTATCCTATACAAAACGGTCTCTTAGCTCCAAGTAAAGTAAGCAATTCCGCTTACATTTCCATAAAGAGCTGGTTTTTTTTACAGATTTCCTTCTTTCTGCTCTCTTTCCTTTTTTCTTGACGAGAAGAAAGGCTTTTCGTTACACTATTACCAATTTTTCTCGAAATTCTTTACTTTTGCAGTCCGATATATGAATATCGGAGTCGCAGGTAACCATATGCGGGGACAATAAGAAAACAACTATGTTTGAGAATTTAACAACAAAGATAGAATCTGCCTTTAGAACGTTAAAAGGACATGGACGGATCACAGAGATTAATGTAGCCCAAACCTTGAAGGAAATTCGGCGTGCATTGATTGATGCAGATGTGAACTACAAGGTGGCGAAGGACTTTACACGTAAGGTCAAAGAGGAAGCTTTGGGTAAGGAGATCTTGATCTCAGTAAAGCCAGGGCAATTGATGGTAAAGATTGTGAAGGATGAGCTTACAAGTTTGATGGGAGGGAAGACCGAGGGGATTAATATGGCCAAACAACCGCCTACGGTTATTTTGATTGCGGGTTTGCAGGGGTCAGGAAAGACTACCTTCTCAGGCAAATTGGCGAAATACCTAAAGGCGCAGGGTAAAAATCCTCTGTTGGTAGCCTGTGATGTATATCGTCCTGCGGCGATTGAGCAGTTAGGGGTTTTGGGGGAACAAGTAGGGGTAGAGGTGTACAAAGAAATAGAGAACAAAAACCCTGTAAATATTGCCTCGAATAGCGTGAAATATGGAAAGCAAAACGGCAAGGATATCGTAATTGTGGATACGGCGGGTCGTTTGGCAGTGGATGCAAAGATGATGGACGAGATTGCTGCGATTCGTTCGGCTATCAGTCCTGATGAGATTCTGTTTGTGGTGGATGCCATGACAGGGCAGGATGCCGTGAATACGGCGAAGGCCTTCAACGATCGATTGGACTTTGACGGAGTGGTACTGACAAAGTTGGATGGGGATACCCGTGGAGGAGCTGCAATTTCTATTCGTTCGGTAGTAGATAAGCCAATCAAGTTCATTGGTACAGGGGAGAAGTTGGATGCGTTAGATTTGTTCCACCCCGACCGTATGGCTTCCCGAATTTTGGGTATGGGAGACGTAATCTCTTTGGTTGAGCGCGCACAACAGCAGTTTGATGAGCGTGAAGCCGCTAAACTCCAGAAGAAGATTCGCCGGAATGAGCTAGACTTAGATGATTTCCTCTCTCAGTTGCAGACCATTAAGCGAATGGGGAATATCAAAGACCTATTGGCAATGATTCCAGGGATCAATAAGGCCGTGCGGGATATGGAAATTGAGGAGGGAGCCTTGAAGCATGTAGAGGCAATCATCCAATCTATGACGAAAGAGGAACGGAAGAAGCCGAATATCATCAATGGTTCTCGCCGTCGCCGAATCTCCGTAGGCGCAGGTCGGACAGTTAAAGAGGTGAATGACCTCCTCAAGCAATTCCGCCAGATGCAGAAGATGATGAAGAACATGACGCAAACAGGAGGGAAAGGCAAGATGATGAAGAATATGAAGCGTATGTCTCGTATGACCCGCAAGAAGAAAAAACGATAAGCATTTTCAATATAGAACAATGTTGAAAAGGGGTTTCTCAATTGGGGGAAACCCCTTTTCATTTTTCCGCTCTTTCTCTATCTTATTGGGCAAATACTGAGCATATGAAGAATTGTATCCCTTTTGTATGGAGTTTTATTTTGATATGTATCTTAGGAGTAGGCTGTCATTCACCTAATACTCCCAGCGAATCCGAAGAAGCCATGAACCCAACAAACGAATCCCCCGAATACGCCCTCGTCATTCATGGTGGAGCAGGCGTGATCAAGAAAGAGAATATGACCCCTGAGTTGGAGTCGCAGTATACGGCTTTCCTAGACGATGCCCTCAATAAGGGAGAAGCGATTCTGAAGGGAGGCGGAAGCAGCATGGATGCCGTAGAGGCGGTGATTCGGCTGTTGGAGGATGCCCCTTTGTTTAATGCAGGACGAGGAGCCGTTTTTACCAGCGAGGAGACCAATGAATTGGATGCGTCCTTTATGGATGGGGCAAGCCTGAATGCAGGAGCTGTATGTGGCGTGACCAAAATCAAGCACCCTATTTCGGCGGCACGGGCAGTAATGGAGAAGTCGAAGCATGTCATGATGTGTGGAGATGGCGCGAATACATTTGCCGAAGAAAACGGACTCGAATTGGTTGATCCTTCTTACTTCCGTACGGACAGACGTTTGGAACAAATTCGTAAGGTGAAGGCGCGTGAGCTAGAGAAGCAGGGTACAGGTTTGGAGGAAGATCCCTTTATTAAGGAGACTAAGTTTGGAACCGTTGGGGCGGTTGCCCTAGATAAGGCGGGCAATCTTGCGGCGGTTACGTCTACTGGAGGGATGACCAATAAGAAGTATGGTCGGGTAGGGGATTCGCCTATTATCGGAGCAGGTACATTTGCGGACAACAATACTTGTGCGGTCTCATGTACAGGGCATGGCGAATACTATATTCGGAATGTGATTGCGTATAGAGTAGGGGCATTGATGGAGTACAAAGGATTGTCTGTGTTGGATGCCAGCAAATACTTGATTCATGAGGTATTGTTGAAGCAAGAAGGGGATGGCGGATTGATTGCGGTGGATAAGTCGGGCAATATCTCAATGGAGTTCAATACCCCTGGGATGTTTCGGGGCTATGTGAAGGCGACGGGCGAACGAGAGATTGGGATATACGGGGAATAAGTTGGGTGCCAATGAGTTGTTCGGCTATATAGGTGGCGAGGGTTTGCGCTCCTTTGGGGGTGTAATGCACATCGTCGGAGAAATAGGCCAAGGTCTTGGGCAATTGTTGATTGGCAGGAAAATAGCGAGCATTAGTATGTAGGGCAACCATTTTCGTAATCGAATGGTAGGTCCGCATGGCATTGCCCAAAGAATGCGGAGAGGGATAACGAATGTTAATGGGATTGATAGGGCTATAGCACAATTGGCGGCCGAACTGAATGTGGGCATATTCGTCTTGCGTCAGCGAATCCTTATACAAAGAGGGTTGGCCAATCAATATATAGTGGCTGCTATCTCGCTGGATGAATTGTCCCAATGCCAATAGGTTCTTTTGGAAGGCCTCTTGGGATTGATACACATCCATGGGGTAATCCGTTTCTTGGTCGAATAAGTCGAACCAATAGGAGAGGGGGGGGCGATAGAAGGGGCGCAACAATTGCCGTTCGAAGGTAGGCGGAATCGCAGCATAGGCTGCGGGGCCATAGTAGTGGCTGTAGTCGGATTTGTATTCGCCTATGGCCAATTGTGGAGGGGAGAAGGAGCGGCAAATGTCATTGATCCCGTGCATAACCACCACAATATGCGGACGAAAGTCGCGGTAGACCGTCAGGTAATTGATAAGGGAATGCCGAGACGTATACCAATCCATTGCCCCATTAAGCACTTCAATCTGAAGATCGGGATAGGCTGATTGTAGGTGCGATTGGAGGAGGTGGGGGTAACGCTCTTCGGGAGGAAGATCGTTGCAAGCTGTCGTAGAGCCTCCCAAAGTCAGGATGCGGAGGGTATTAGGAGGCGGATACTTGCGAATGGAATCAAAAGCAGGAGGAGAGATTTGGGTGTAGGGATGAAAGGGATGGGTGCGGCTTGCGTAATAGTAATAGTGTGCCCCTAGATATAGCACAAAAACCAATGCACAAGCAGGCAGCATGCTAAAAAGCAATTGCTTCCTTCCATACGTCCGAATAAGCTTCAAAAACAGCAGAGGCATTCCTACAAAACCCACCAAAAGCCCCCCTAGAAATCCTATATATGGGAGCGAATACAGCCCGATAAACGGTTGGGCAGAACGGTGGCAGAGGAATCCTATGAATATAAAGCTTGTCAGACCTATGTAAGGAAGCAATCCCCAATATCGGCGCATCTATTCGGTATTATCGATTGGGATTCACGATGAGAGGCTCTCGCAAACTCTTCCCTTCTGCCGTTCGGACTTGCAGGATATACATACCTTGGCTGATGCCCTCGGGCAAATTAAGGGTAGTCGAATGCAATTGCCCTATATGCTTCTCTACCAATTGTTTGCCTTGTAAATCAAATAGAGAGATGCTTACATCGGTGAGCGGTTTGGCCAATGCCTTGATGACGACTTGGTCGGAGGCAGGATTTGGGTAGAAACGAAGTTGCCCCTCTAGGCTTTCCTCTACGCTAGTGGTAGCATTCGGATCATCGAATTCGAGTACATAGAGACCCGTTTGCATATCCGATACAAGTATCAATCCGCTTGGGAGGAACGGATATACGCCCCAATTGCCCTCATAGAATCCCACATTGGCATTCTGATAGGTATCATAATAGCCTACAATTTCAGGGTTTTCGACATCCGAGATATCGAATACATAAATCCCATCATAGTAATACGAAACAAAAGCATTGTTTCCTCGAATCAACGGATTATGGGGAATCGTGAGGGTATCATTTAGCGGGAAACCCGTTGCCAATTCAGGATGCAAGAAGCTCTTGATCTCCACTTCCATCGTTTGCTGATCAATTTCGCACACTTTGGTAGGCATCCCATGCGTTTCATCCGCAAATACATATACATCTCCTGCCTCATTCAACCAACCACTATGGTTGTAGCCCTTGAAGGGGTAGCCCGTAAGGCTGGAGAGGGGCTGAGGATTCAGGGGATCGGTAAAGTCTACCACAAACAATCCATTTTCCTCTGAATTGAGGTAGGCCGTATCATTGCGAGAATAAAGGTCGTGTACACGGAAAAAGAAGGTATTGGTGTATTCGGCTATTAGGACAGGATTGGCGGGGTTTCGGATATCGTACATGCTGAGGCCAGGGAAGTTGCCGCCATGATTGACATCTCGGGGGATGCAGGCATAGAGATGGTCGCCATCAATCCAGAGATTGTGCGAGCGATGGAAGAGGGTATCCGAATCGTAAATCACATGCACACTATCAGGCAAAAAAGACATATCGATGACCTGTAGGCTCCCTTGGCCTTCATCGGATACGGCGAATAAGTATTGCCCTTTATTTTTATAGTCTCTGTGAATGGCATCATCAAATTGCCCCGCTACATAGGCGACTTCCGAAGCATTCTGCGGGTCGGTCACATCAAAGAAGTGCGTGCCGAGGGTGGAGCCCATGATGGCATATTCGCGCTGATTTACCTCATCATGCCAACCCCATATTTCATTGTAGGGATTATCGATAAAATAGGCGGGCGGAATCGTGGGGTCTTCCCAATGGTAGACCATGCGCATATTGAGCGAATCTTGTGCATGGACAAAGCCCAAGGATAAGAAGAGGAATCCGACAAAAGCGTGTAAAATTCTTGGTTTCATAGATGATTAGGAATTGGTGAATCGGATGTAGCATAGGTGCTACATCAGTAGACGTAGGTAAGTAAAGAGGCGATGGGTGAAAATGCAAAAAAGCTTCTGTAAAAAATATTACAGAAGCTTTTTTTTAAGATGGGGTGGCTGATGGGATTCGAACCCACGGCCCCCAGAACCACAATCTGGTGCTCTAACCGACTGAGCTACAGCCACCATCTAAGAACTGGATGCAAATATAACCGTCTGTGCGTATATTTCCAAAGATACCCTAGACTTTTTTCATAAGAAAAGCGCGTACACTCGTTGGGAGATGCGTACGCGCTTTCTTTATTATGTTAAGGAATTATATCTATGAACCCAAGGCCTTACTGGATAATGACCTGTTCGGTGCTGGTGCTATTATCGGTAGACACCCGTACCACATAAACCCCTGGCTCAAACGAATCTGTATGTACATGGAGTTTCGAGGCGCCTTCTGGATAGGTAGCGGAAAATTCGAATACCTTTTCTCCTAGTGCATCCCGAAACTCTGTATGCATTTCATTTTCTGTACTCATATTGATACTGATGCTGACTTTTTCGCCCGATGGAATTGCGGTGGGCGACCATTCGACCTCTAGGTCATCTCCTGCATAGCTGTTGGCAGAGAGGACATCTTGGCTTTGTTGGGCTATGGCAACTGTACCCAACGCAAAAACAAACAAGAGCAATAGGCTGGAAATTTTTTGAATCATACTCATCATAGCAATCTTTGTAGGCATGATCGCGCAATAAAACTAAATAGGTTTTGATCTAGAAACGAGCTGACTTACGACTTATTATCTTATTGTCAGAATAGAGTATGATTTATACCATAAACAGAAAGATAAGAATGGATTGGAGGATAAAAGTAGTTTGTTGTTTGTTTCATAGCACCAAAATATATGCCAATCTGTGGTAGTTCCTGTCCCGTCCTGAAAAAGGTTGACTCTTGGATTATTGAGCGGAATTTGTATAATCCTCATAAATTGAGCAATTGCTTATTTTATGATCACTTTGCTTGTTTCTCTGTAGAGCGTCATCTTT
>Ga0163111_10000456_pt1 | contig 24486 bp, 23 predicted proteins | sample CRUFie1St18metaG_FD_109645 | JGI IMG/M metagenome (GOLD analysis project Ga0163111, IMG submission 109645) | Marine microbial communities from the Costa Rica Dome - CRUD Field 142mm St18 metaG | ecosystem: Environmental > Aquatic > Marine > Oceanic > Photic zone | place: Costa Rica: the Eastern... | reverse complement strand
TGGCTGACGTCGTTCAGCAGTACCTCGAATTTTCCAGGCCCAGCTGCACCTTGGGTGGCGGACCATAAATCGCCGTTATCATGATCAACGGGTTTACGCGGCGTTTTGTTGCCGACTCTAGCTATTGGCGTCCAGCAACCCCGGTGCAGCACTTCATTGACCGCTTCATCATCACTGGGCACGACTACTAAGCCGCCCTGGGGAACGGTTCTGAGAAGCAGATGAAACTGGGCTTGAATCGCGTCGATATCAGGGAATATGTCGGCGTGATCGTACTCGAGGTTGTTCACGATTAACGTGCGCGGGCGATAATGTACAAACTTTGAGCGGCGATCAAAATAACTAGTGTCGTATTCGTCTGCTTCAACGACGAAAAAGGGACCATCGCCAAGTCGCGCGGATTGTTCGAAATTGTTTGGTGCACCACCAATTAGGTAGCCAGGGTTTAGACCGGCTTGCTCTAAAATCCAGGCGAGCATGCTCGCAGTGGTGGTTTTGCCATGAGTTCCAGCAACCGCGAGCACCCAGCGGTCGCGTAATACGGTGCTGCCTAACCATTCGGCACCGGAAGTGTAGCTAAGGTTGCGTTCAAGAATGTATTCAACAGCGGCATGACCTCTGGGCAGACCAGCATTGCCAATAATGATTTGATCCGGTGGTGGATCAAGTTGCGCCGGGTCGAAGCCCTCAAAGGCACGAATACCAGCTTGGGCAAGCTGGTCTGACATGGGAGGATAGACGGCGCCGTCGCTGCCGCTGACCGCATACCCCATTTGCTTCGCGAGCTGTGCAAGGCTGCCCATCAGAGTGCCGCCGATGCCGAGGAAATAGAGATGTTTGCTCATGAAGATACGCCTAAATCGGGCAGAAATTGTCGCACAAGTTTACGGAATCGCAGACAATTCTGCCCTCAGCGAATGAACGCTGCTTGAAGGAGAATCCTATGGTCAAGGCAAATGCCTTTTATGCCCAATCTGGTGGCGTTACCGCTGTTATTAATGCGACAGCCTGTGGCGTATTACAAACCGCTGCTGAGCATAAAGATGTTATTGGCAAGGTCTTGGTCGGTGCTAATGGCATTGTGGGAGCGTTGAATGAGGAACTGATTGACGCTTCGAAAGAAAGCAAACGCGCCATTGCGGGCCTGCGCAGCACCCCGGGTGGGGCCTTTGGCTCGTGTCGCTATAAACTCAAACCATATGCAGAGGACCCGCGCGAGTACCATCGCCTAATTGAAGTATTCCAAGCGCACAATATTCGTTACTTCTTTTACAACGGCGGTGGCGATTCTCAAGACACAGCGAATAAAGTGTCACAGCTTGGTGCGCGCCTAGGTTACCCGCTGCAGTGTATTGGGGTGCCGAAGACAGTGGACAACGATCTACCGGTAACGGACTGTTGTCCGGGTTTCGGTTCGGTTGCCAAATATGTTGCGGTATCGACAAAGGAAGCTGCCCTAGATATTGAGTCGATGTGTGCTACATCAACTAAGGTATTCGTGCTGGAAGTGATGGGGCGACATGCGGGCTGGATTGCGGCGGCGGGTGCGTTAGCCCGTGACCAAGCAGGAGATCCGCCACATATTATTTTGCTGCCAGAAGTACCCTTCAATCGGCAGCAATTTTTGCGCCGGGTGAAGGCGACTGTTGCAGAAAAAGGGTTTTGCGTTGTCGTCGTTTCCGAGGGCGTTAGATTCGCCAACGGCAAGTTTGTTGGTGAGTCTGGCGCGGCCAAGGATGCCTTTGGTCATGCCCAGTTGGGTGGTGTGGCACCAGTCATTGCCAATATGATCACTGCTAAGTTGGGGTATAAGCACCACTGGGCGGTAGCCGATTACTTGCAGCGTGCCGCTCGGCACATTGCTTCTGCGACGGATGTGGAACAGGCTTATGCCTTGGGTCGAGCGGCGGTCAAATTGGCCGTGGCAGGTAAGACTGCGGTTATGCCCACGATCGTACGTACCAATGATTCGCCTTATCGCTGGAAAATTGGCGAAGCCAAATTGTCAAAAGTCGCGAATGTAGAGCGCTTTATGCCCAAGAGTTACATCAGTAAAGACGGCTTTGATATAACCGCCCGTGCCATGCGTTATTTGCGGCCCTTGATCGCTGGAGAAGACTACCCGAGGTATAAAAATGGCGTGCCAGAATATGTACGGCTTAGGCAGCAGCGGGTGGCTAAGAAGTTGCCGGAGCAGTGGTAGCGGCGGGCCTAGCTAATTTAGTTAACGCAAATAAAAAAGGGGGCCATGGCCCCCTTTTTTAGGCTTGGAAAATCCTAGGCCAACAGTGGCGCGATCACCAAGCTAACAATCGCCATCACATTGATGAGGATGTTCATCGATGGGCCAGAGGTGTCCTTGAAGGGGTCGCCTACGGTGTCGCCGACAACTGCTGCGGCATGGACATCAGATCCTTTGCCTCCCAGATTGCCTTTCTCTACGTATTTCTTAGCGTTGTCCCAAGCACCACCCGCATTAGCCATGGTGAGAGCGAGTAGAACACATCCGATCAATCCGCCTCCAAGAGTTCCTCCGAGAGCTTCTGCGCCCAAAGTAAAACCGACCACGGGCGGAACAGCCACTGCGATCACGCCGGGTAAAAGCATTCGCTTCAATGCCGCGGCCGTCGCGATGTCTACACATTTGGCATTATCTGGCTCAGCGGTGCCCTCCATAAGGCCGGGGATTTCGCGGAATTGCCTTCTGATTTCTTCGATCATATCCATGGCAGCATCGCCCACTGCCGTCATAGTAATGCTGGCAATCAAAAATGGGACCAAGCCACCAATAAATAGGCCAATGAGAACATTTGGATCACCAATGTGCAGGACAAAGTCGCCACCTCTTTCCAAGGTCAGTACCTCGACGAACGCAGCAATGATTGCCAGTGCTGCGAGTGCAGCCGCACCGATGGCAAACCCTTTGCCCATAGCCGCTGTGGTATTACCCAGTTCGTCAAGAGAATCAGTGATGGCTCTGGTTTCTTCTCCCAAGCCACCCATTTCAGCTATACCGCCAGCGTTATCTGCTACGGGTCCATAAGCATCCACAGCCATGGTCATGCCCACTGTGGCTAGGAGTCCTACAGCTGCAACGCCGACTCCATATAATCCAGCCATGTCAGTAGAAACCCAGATGATTGCACAGATAACGAGAAGCGGTCCGACGACCGACTGCATGCCAACGGACAAGCCAGTGATCATAACCGTCGCTGGCCCTGTTTTGCCTGATTCAGCGATGTTAACCACAGGAGTTGACGCAGTGTAGTACTCGGTTATCAGCCCTATTAAAATTCCACCGGCTGCTCCAAACAGGACTGCGTACCAAATGTTGGTGGTTAAACCAACCATATGCACTAGGACATAGGCCGCTGCCATGAAAAGAATGGTGGTTCCAATCATGCCAAATCTAAGCGCCTTTGCTGGTTCAAAGGTAGACATGGCACGTACGGCAGCAATGCCAAGGATGGAACAAATCAAACCAGTGGAAGCGAGCGCCAGCGGTAAGAACATCAATGTTGCCCGACCATCGCTCTCGCTCATATCGGGTGCCAGAGCAGATATCGACGCCACTGCGAGCGTGGAGGCTATGGCAATAGTCGCAATCATAGAGCCTACATATGACTCGAAGATATCAGATCCCATCCCCGCTACGTCGCCGACATTATCGCCTACGTTATCCGCGATCACGCCAGGGTTTCTTGGGTCGTCCTCAGGGATTCCCTGCTCGAGTTTGCCGACTAAATCAGCGCCAACGTCTGCGCTTTTTGTGTAAATGCCGCCGCCGACTCGAGAGAATAAGGCTACGACAGATCCGCCCATGCCAAAGCCATGGATGTGATGCGCCGTTTCAGGATCTCCACCGAAGAAATAATAGACAGAACCCAATCCGATAAGGCCAAGTGACGCCACTGCGAGTCCCATGATAGAGCCGCCAAAGAAGGCAACTGAGAGTGCGCTGGCTTGCCCATCAGTATGCGCCGCATTAGTCGTTCTGACATTGGCCTGGGTAGCAGTGTACATACCAAACCAGCCCGCGCAGGCTGAAGACAGTGCGCCCGCGAGGAAAGCTATGGCGGTAGACGACCCAAGCGAAAAGTAAATAGCGACCAAGAGTACCGCCGCGAAAATTGCTAGCTGCGTATATTCTCTCTTCATGAAAACCATGGCGCCTTCATGAATAGCGTCTGCGATTTTCTGAAGAGCCTCCGAGCCCGGGTCATAGCTGCGCACGATCATATAAATAATCACTGCCACAACCATGCCGAGTACGCCAAGTAATGGCGGCCATATCAAGAGATCAGTCATTTAAGTCCCCAACAGATTGGTGTATCGGTCTGCAAGAGGACATAGAAATGTGGTGCTCTGAATAACCAGAGCCAGCCCCCTGCAAGTCTGCGGCGCGTATGATACCAGCGTGACGGCTGGTTACCAGACACATTCGGGCGAAAATATGGCCCTGCAGATCCGACTAAGCGGCGGTTTTAGCCCTGGGTCAGCAGCGTCCTTAGATCAATGATCGCGGCATTTGCGCGTGAAATATGCGACGCCATAACCAATGAATGATTTGCCAGCGGGCCGAATCCGTCGCCGTTGAGAACCATCGGACTCCAGAGGGTTTCTTGTGTCGGTTCCAACTCGCGAATAATTTGCTTTAGCGAGACCCGCGCGTTCTTTTTGTCCAGGACGTCGGCAAAATCGTGGTCGACCGCGTGCAACATATGGATAAGGCCGTAGGTAAAGCCGCGTGCCTCATAAAAGACATTATCGATCTGCAGCCATGGTGTTTTTACCACCTGCTCTTGGGGACTCTGAGTCGCTTGGCTGGCGGCGCTATCGCCGGCGAGATCGGTGTTCAGCTGGCGTTTGCCGACGCTGGCAGAAAGTCTTTGCGACAGGCTGCCCAAACGTGTTTCCACCGCTGCAAGCCATTGTTGCAGATTGTCGGCTCGGGCATAGAACTGTGCGTTCGCCTCAAGTGGGTTTGCCAAGCGATTTCGGTATGCCTGAAAATATTCAATGCCTTCGCGGTATTGATCCTCGGTTTGTGGCAGCAGCCACGAGTTGTTGTCAAAAAAGAACTTAGCTTCTGCCTCTGCCAGATCCGGATCCTCTGTTGATTGACTCTGGGAGCGCGAGAAGTCATTACGGTAAACCCGGGCGGTGTCGCGCAGTAAGGTCAGGGTGCCGAACTCCCACTCTGGAATATTGTCCATCCATACACCTGGCGGTAGCAGGTCATTAGACAAATAGCCGCCGCGCTTGCTCAGCAGCGTGTCGGCCAGCTCGATAACCGCGGTGGTGGTGATGTAGCCTGTGACTACTTGCTGATTAGCACTGGCAGCATGCTCGAGAGCCTTGGCGCGGACGTCAAAATGGCTTGGTTCATTATCCCACCACCAGCCGATCGCGCCGGTGAGAAAGATTAATCCGGTTACCACCCCACCGGCTGTGCGCAGCAGTGTCCCGGTAGCGGATGGCTTAATAGGCTTGTCCACAATCTCATCGGTAGTGGTCGCGCCGCGTTGCCAAAATTTCCATCGCATAGCGTTATTCGTTAATCCGAGTCGATCAGTTGAGTGTGTTGGAATGGCGCTTCGACAATAACCCCGTTGGCAAGCTCGATTTTCAGAATACTGGGGCTATCGCCCAGTTGGACATCGAATAACATCAAATGATTGCCACCACTGACGAAATTCACCTCCGCGCCGGGAGCAACACTAACCTCGGGCAGTGGCCGCATACGCATCTGATCGTCAATTTTTTTGATGGTGTGCATTTCTATACTTGCGGCGACATCGCCACTTACGCCAACGATGGTAACGGTTGCGGCGCTGTTGTTCTTAAAATCGAAATAGCCCGCAGTAACTGTGCGCCCAGCCATTGGCGTACGAATGCTGGCATTGCTGACGTCGTAGGTTGCCGAGTTTTGTTTGGCCGGTGCGCAGCCGATAACGCCAAGTAATATGAGACAGACGAATACGCCGCTGGTAAATAATTGCCGAAATCGTGTCAGAAACATGTGCCCTCCACCCGATTGGGACTTGAAATTATGATTGCTGCGCTCATCGTTACTGTCTGTTGGAGCCGTTCTTTAAGCAGCTGGTAGACAAGCCTTCCTTGATCGTCGCTGCTGACCGCTATGGTAAAGCGACACTTCAATTTTTCATCGAGCTGGGCCTGCAACTGCCGCAGCTGCGATCTCGTAGGCTGTATCGCTTTCCGCAGATCGCCTCTGGGGAGTTCAATGCGGACGAATTTCGAATTTGCAAGTAAGTTCAGCTGATTTTCTGTTGGTGCGATAGAAGGATGTTGGGGATCAAGGCGGCGTGCATGAGCCAATGCGCGCTCAGCGGATGCCTGTTGGCGACCTGCTAACGCCTTCAAGGCGACGTCGATATGATGTTCAACAATTTGTTCGATGCCGCGTTGCGCCGCTTCATTGTTCGGGTCGAGCGTCAGCATTTGGTTAAATATTTGTTCCGCACTGTCGGCATAAGGCTTGCTGAAGTGCATGCGTTCCAGCGCGTCCAAAGCGGCGTACTCGAGGTTCAGCAGACGACTTTGTTGCTCTTCAGTCAGCACCTTTTTGAGTGGTGCTTCAGGTGCTGTTGTGCAACTCATCAGCGTTAAACAAAAGAGAGTAGTAAACGCAATTGTAACTAACGGCGTTTTTCCCTCGTGGTTTAGAATCCTTGGTACTTTTATCATGGCGCATTGAGAGCGAATGGTTCAGCAAGCGGCTGTTGCAGCGCTCGGTTAAATCGGGAATGTAATTCATATGGTTTTTTTTCGCGAGCGGGTTAGTGGGCTACTGAGTATGAATGCGCGCAACAGCGCACGTTGCAGCGCCGTTGAGGGGCGACGTTTTGTCTCGTTGGTGCTAGTTCTCGTGGCGTCTTTTCTCACTAACCTCGTTGTCGCCGCTGAAGACTTTGCGCGATCACCCACCCAGCCGTTTCAAGAACCAGCGTTCTTGCCTGTTGACGAAGCCTTCGCAATCCGCGCAGAACTCGCAGATTCGGGAGCAGCGCGAATCACTTGGGATATCGCTCCTGATTATTACCTTTACCGCCATCAATTTTCGGTGCGCGTTGATGGTGTAAAGGTAGACCAACTGCAAATTCCAGCTGGCCAAGAAAAGTTCGACGAATTTTTTGGTGACGTTGAGGTCTACTATCAATTTGCCGAGCTAACGTTATCCGGGACCCGCCTCGACGAAGGCGCGCAGCTGGTGGTTATGTATCAGGGTTGCGCGGAGCTCGGGCTTTGCTATCCACCCGAGCAAAGGCAATTTATCTATACCGGCGGGCGTCTACTGGCTAGCTCGGCGGTTACCGAGGTCCCAGCATCGGCGACTATGCCCCAGGCCATCGGCGAAGATCGAGCGCTAGCAGACGTCCTCGCCAATGCGAGTCTAATTACAGTCTTGGCGGTATTCTTTGTTGCGGGTGTCGGGCTGACCTTTACGCCCTGTGTGTTTCCTATGCTGCCAATTCTTTCAAGCATTATTGTCGGCCAGGGGAAGGATCTGGCGAAACCGCGCGCGCTATCGCTATCAGCAGCCTATGTCCTGGGTATGGCTGTGACATTTGCCGCTGTCGGGTTGTTGGTAGGCTTGTTTGGTGCTGAGCTTAATCTGCAGGCCAAGCTTCAGTCGCCGGCGGTGCTAATCCTGTCAGCACTGATATTCACCGCGCTCGCTGGCGCAATGTTCGGATTCTATGAACTCACGCTGCCCCAGGCCCTGCAACAGTGGCTGGATGATCGCGCTCGGGCGCAACAAACTCAGGTGGCTTCTGGCAGCAGCCACCGCTCGGTCTTTGTTATGGGTGCTCTGTCCAGTCTCGTGGTCTCGCCGTGCATTACGCCGCCGCTGGCTGGCGCCCTGATTTATTTGTCGAATACCGGCGATGTGGTGTTAGGCGGCAGCGCGTTATTTATCCTAGCGCTCGGTATGGGAGTGCCATTAATGATTGTCGGTGGTACCGGAGGGCATTGGCTACCACGTGCTGGTGGTTGGATGGATTTGGTGAAAGCTGCTTTTGGGGTTGGCTTGCTGGCAGTAGCCATTTGGTTGTTGGCGCGCTTGCTGCCTGCACCCTTGGTGCTGCTGTTATGGGGTGCATTGCTTATTGGTTGCGGGGTATTTCTTGGGGCATTGGTTTTCTCAGAGCGGCAACCGGGTCAGAGAGGGCTGCAGGTGGTGGGGATCCTTGCTCTTCTATGGGGTGTGTTGTGTGTTGTCGGTGCGGGTTTAGGCGGCACCGACCCATTGAAGCCGCTTGGCAGTCTTGGTTTTGATACGTCTCGGGATGGCAAAAGTGCGCAGGATTTGGAGTGGCGGGGCGTTAAAAGTCTTGCGGACGTGCAGCAGGCTGTGCGCGACAGTCAGAAGCCGGTACTACTAGATGTCTATGCGGATTGGTGCATCTCGTGCAAAGTGATGGAGGAGCAGGTTTTTCCCACAGCCACGGTGGCGCCGCTGCTTGGGCGCTTCCAGTTATTGCGAGCAGATGTCACACGCAATGATGGGTTAGACAGAGAGCTTCTCAGTCACTATGGCCTGTTTGGGCCACCCAGTCTGGTGTTTTTTCGGCAAGATGCTAGCGAGATCGAAGAACTTAGACTTCAGGGGGAGGTGTCGGAACAGCAGCTTGTGCCGCACCTACAAGCAGTTTTGGCACGAAATATCGAAAAATAAAGTGTAAAATCGGCTAAAATGCAGCTAAAAATAGCTTATATGGGATAATTTCGGTTAAACCTAAAATTTCGTCTGAGGTTTCTTATGGCAGAACAACCCTATCGATTATTATTGCTCAACGGGCCCAACCTGAATTTGCTAGGGACACGGGAGCCCACTGTATATGGGCAGCAAACACTCGCGCAGATTGAACAGGCGTTGACTGAGCAGGCACGAGCGGCTGGCGCTGAGCTGTCCACCCTGCAGAGTAATGCTGAGCATGAATTGGTTGACGCCGTGCAGGCAGCTGCCGGCAGCGGGGTAGATTTTATTTTGATCAATCCAGGTGCATTTACCCACACCAGTATTGCGTTACGCGATGCCTTTCTCGGTGTTGGGGTGCCATTAATTGAGGTGCATTTGTCGAATATCCATCAGCGTGAGGAATTTCGGCACAGATCGTATTTCAGCGATATTGCGGAAGGGGTGATTGTTGGCTTGGGCGCCCAAGGCTACCAACTCGCCCTCAGTGCAGCATTATCGATCTTGCAGAATCGGGAGGGTTAGATGGACTTACGCAAAGTAAAAAAGCTCATCGAGCTTGCAGAAGAGGCAGGGTTGGCTGAGTTGGAAGTGACCAGTGGCGACGAATCCGTACGCATCGCCTTGGCTCGTCCTAGTGCTGTGCTAAGTGGTGCCGCACCAATTCCTCAGACACCAGCGCCGGCAGCTAGTGCACCGCGACCGAGCGCTAAGGCAACATGGATTCCCGCACCCATGGCCGGGACTTTTTACCGAGCACCTAATCCTGATGCCGAGCCTTTCGTGCAAGTCGGCGATACCGTTCAGGCTGGCGAAGTGTTGTGCATTATTGAAAGCATGAAGATGATGCATGAGATCAAGGCCCCGGTAGAGGGGGTGATTGTTGCCATTCTTGTCGCTGATGGGGAGCCGATAAGCACAGGCGACCGACTATTTGAACTTTCGTGAGTTGGATTCAACTGCGTTGGCACCTGCAGTCTGATCAAGTAGCACAGGCCGAGAAGCTGTTGACCGACCATGGTGCAGTGGCTGTGGTGTTAGAAAGCTTAGCGGATGAGGTGGTGCTGGAGCCGGATCCGGGCGCCACGCCGATCTGGCAGTTGGTGCGGGTCAAAGCATTTTTCCATCTTGATCTGGATGTGGCGGAACTCGGTGCCGAGTTAAAACAGCTGGACCCGCAACTTCACGAGAATTGCGAATTTGATTTTATTGCAGAACAAGATTGGCAAGCTGCCTTGCATCAGCATGCAATTGACCGACGCTTTGCAGATCGGCTGTGGCTGTTACCTAAATCCCGTGCAGCGGATCCACGACCAGAGAACATAGCCTGTCTCTACTTGGAACCTGGATTAGCGTTCGGCAGTGGCAGTCACCCCACCACGAGGATGTGTTTGTCATATTTGGCCGAATCTGTTCGCCCTGGCCAGCGGATTCTCGACTTCGGCTGTGGCTCGGGAATTCTTGCCATCGCGGCCGCGCTGCTAGGTGCTACCGCGGTTGGCGTAGACCATGATGATCAGGCGGTATTGGCGACCACTGAAAATGCGCGATTTAACGCTGTCGACAGCGATCAACTGCAAGTCTTCAACCTACAAGATTGGCAGCGACTGACCGAATCAGACCTCGTGCCCTTCGATGTGGTCGCGGCAAATATCTTGGCTGGACCGTTGCAGCAACTGGCCGAGCACTTCTGTGCGCTATTGCAGCCCGGGGGCCGGGTCGTGTTGTCGGGTATTCTGCCGCAACAGGTGGACAGTGTTGTCGAAGCCTATCCGCTAATTGATTTTGTTAAGCCGGTGATCGAAGATGACTGGGCCTGTCTGATTGGCATAAAAAATTCATAAACTGCAGTAAGGGGAAACGAAATGATCGGGTATATCACTATTGGTGTTAGTGACATGGACAAAGCCTGCGGCTTTTACGACGGACTGCTTGCCGAGGTAGGTGCAAAGCAATTATTTGGCCAGGATCGCATTAAGTTTTATGGCACCGGGCCTGGTGCTCCAATGTTAGCTGTTTGTATTCCCTATGATGAACAAGCTCCCCATCATGGTAACGGCAATATGATTGCGATTCCGGGTGGGGACCGCGCCGGTGTCGACAAGCTGTATGCTAAGGCATTAGAACTGGGCGCCACAGATGAAGGCGAGCCAGGGGAGCGACTGCCCGTTTTTTACGGCGCCTATGTGCGTGACCCAGACGGTAATAAATTGTGTTTTTACGAAATGAAAATGTAACTTCAGTCGCAGCCGCGGCTGTTGGTTTGCGAACGGGGGCGGTATCATACCGCCCTATTTTTTTGCCCTGAATATGATCCAGTCACTTCTTCATTCTCCATTAAGTCTTGGCCCTATGCAGTTACGGAACCGTATCGCATTGGCGCCTATGGCTGGACTGACCGATGTGCCTTTCCGCACCCTAGCGTGGCGGTTTGGAGCTGGGCACATGGTGAGCGAAATGGTCGCGTCTAAGCTGGATCTTTGGCACACCCAAAAAAGTCAGCTGCGCCGTGAGGCTCTGCCCTGTGCGGCGCCGACGGCGGTGCAGATGGCGGGTAATGAACCGGCGGTCATGGCGGAAACGGCGCGCCGTCTGGTTGATGAAGGGGCCGCGCTAATCGATATCAATTTTGGGTGTCCGGCGAAAAAGGTTTGTCGCCGCGCTGCAGGGTCAGCATTGCTTGGGGATCTTGATCGAGTGGCCAACATTGTCGAGACCGTCGCCGCAGCGGTTACTGTTCCAGTGACGATAAAAACTCGTACTGGGTTAGTTGTCGACGACCGAATAGGTGCAGAGGCGGTGCGTGCTGCAGAGCAAGCAGGTGCGCGGATGGTTGTCATGCATGGCCGCAGCCGCGCCTGTAAATTTGCAGGTGCGGTGCGCTTCGCCGCGGTCGCTGAAGCGAGCAGAGATTTATCCATCCCCGTATTCGCTAATGGCGATATTGACGATGCGCAAAGTGCGGCGCAGGCGCTGGCTCAGAGTGGTGCAGACGGCATAATGATTGGGCGTGGTGCAATCGGGCAGCCATGGATTTTTCAGGAGTTAGCCGGTGCTGGCGCGCCGACCCTGCCCCAGCGGTTAGCCATTATGTGTGAACACCTGGACCATATGCACAGATTTTATGGCCTCCAGCAAGGTGTGCGGATTGCGCGTAAACATATACAAGCCTACCTGCAGCGATTAGATGCCACTGCATTAGTTCCTGAGTTTATGCGGCTAGATACTGCCTTTGCCCAGGTAACATGGCTTAGCGCGCTCACCGAAGCGACGATTCTAGAACAGCAACAACGGGTAAAAGCGAAACCTCCGTTGGCGGTAAATTCACTCTCTTGCTAGGAGATCTACATGGCACTGCAAATTCGCAGAGCGTTGATCAGCGTTTCAGATAAAACTGGGGTAACCGACTTTGCCCAAGCGTTAGCTGACACTGATGTTGAAATATTGTCTACGGGCGGGACCTATAAGGCATTGCTTGAGGCCGGTATAAAAGTCACCGAAGTATCAGAACATACCGGTTCGCCGGAAATAATGGACGGGCGGGTAAAGACCCTGCACCCGAAAATACACGGCGGCATCCTAGCGCGGCGGGGTATTGATGACGAAGTGCTGGCGGCGCAGTCCATAGACCCCATCGATTTAGTGGTAGTTAACCTATATCCCTTTGCTGCAACGATTGCTCGGCAAGATTGTACCGATGCCATGGCGATCGAAAATATTGATATTGGTGGGCCAACAATGGTTCGAGCTGCAGCGAAAAACCATGCCGACGTTTTGGTCGTGGTAAGCCCTGACGATTACTCTGAGGTTTTGCATGCACTGAGTGAAAATAAAATAGACCAGACGATGCGGCGTCAATTTGCGCTAAAGGCATTCCGCCATACGGCGCAATACGATGCGACGGTGGCGGGATATCTGGGGGCAGAGGAGCCGTTACCGGATTCACTGACGCTAACCTTCGAAAAAATAGATGACATGCGTTATGGCGAAAATCCGCATCAGCGCGCAGGTTTTTACCGCGAGATAGGTGGTGCCGGCCTGACCCCAAGTCCTGAGGGTACGATAGCGGGGTATATCCAGCTCCAAGGTAAGGCGCTCTCCTATAACAATATCGCCGACACGGATGCCGCATTAGAATGCGTTGCCGCTTTTGACGAGCCCGCCTGTGTGATTGTGAAACACGCGAACCCATGCGGGGTAGGCCTAGGCAACGATCTTCTGGAAGCGTACGAAAAAGCCTTCGCCACAGATCCCACATCCGCATTTGGAGGCATCATAGCTTTCAACCGCCCACTGGATGCAAAACTTCTGGGCCTGATCCTTGAGCGGCAGTTTGTTGAAGTCGTAATTGCGCCCACTGTTGATTCCGAGGCGGTTGATGTCGCCCAGCAGAAGAAAAATGTGCGTCTACTTAGTTGTGGTGAGCGCGGTAGTGCGGGGCGTGGCATGGAATTTAAACGTGTTGGCGGTGGCTTGTTGCTGCAGGATGCAGATGAGACTTGCCTTGACGATGCGGCCCTGCGAGTGGTCACAAAAGTTCAGCCCACCGCCGCGCAACTAGCAGACCTGCACTTCGCATGGAAGGTTGCGTGGTTCACTAAATCTAATGCGATTGTTTATGCGCGGGATGCGCAAACCATCGGCGTTGGTGCAGGCCAAATGAGTCGGGTCATCAGCGCGAAGATTGCAGGATTGAAAGCGGCAGAAGAGGGGTTGAGTGTGCCGGGTGCAGTGATGGCGTCAGATGCATTTTTTCCGTTCAGGGACGGCATAGACGCTGCGGCAGAGGCAGGTATAAGTGCGGTTATTCAACCGGGCGGGTCTATGCGCGACGAAGAAGTTATCGCCGCCGCGGATGAACACGGTCTGGCGATGGTTTTCACAGGTATTAGGCATTTCCGCCATTAATAGCGCGGCGCATGGGTGCCGTAAACGTTCTGGGTGAATAGATGAAAATACTAGTAATCGGCAGTGGTGGCCGCGAACACGCGTTAGCTTGGAAACTGCGGCAAAGTGCCGGAGTGAATGAAGTGCTGGTTGCGCCGGGAAACGCAGGCACCGCGATCGAGCCTGGTCTACGTAACGTCGATGTGGCGGCAGATGATTGCGCGGGTCTGCTGGCATTGGCTCAGCGCGAAGCTGTAGATTTCACCTTAGTTGGGCCCGAGTTGCCCTTAGTTGCTGGCATAGTCGATGACTTTACCGCTGCAGGATTGCCCTGCTTTGGTCCGAGCAAGGCTGCAGCTCAGTTAGAAGGGTCGAAGGCCTTCAGTAAAGATTTTCTGCAGCGCCACGGTATTCCCACCGCGGCCCACGCCACATTTACTGACATCAACGAAGCCAGTGAATATGTGCGTGCGCAAGGTGCACCGATCGTTATAAAGGCCGATGGGCTCGCCGCCGGTAAGGGCGTGGTGGTCGCGACTGACGAGTCGCAAGCCTTGGCGGCGGTACGCGATATGCTAGCCGGTAATGTATTTGGCGAGGCCGGCCATAAAGTCGTTATTGAGGAATTCTTAGCCGGCGAAGAAGCCAGCTTTATCTGTCTTTGCGATGGTGTACACGCAATACCGTTTGCTTCCTCCCAAGACCATAAAGCCCGAGACGATGGCGACAAAGGACCAAACACCGGCGGCATGGGCGCATACTCTCCAGCCCCGGTAGTGACTGCGCAAGTACATGCGACGGTTATGCGCGATGTCATCGAGCCAACATTGGCAGGTATGGCGAAAGATGGCGCACCATATATTGGTTTTCTGTACGCTGGACTAATGATCGATGACGAAGGTAACCCCAAGGTCATCGAATTCAATTGCCGCTTCGGTGATCCTGAGGCGCAGCCGGTAATGATGCGTTTACAATCCGATCTGCTGCAGGCCTGCCAGGCTGCAGTAGCAGGTACACTTGCTGATCTGCAGTTACAGTTTGATCAGCGGGTAGCACTGGGTGTTGTAATGGCTGCTGGCGGCTACCCAGCAGCCTATGAGACTGGTGACATAATCACGGGTCTAGATAAAGAGTTAGCTGATACAAAAGTCTTTCATGCCGGTACTCGCGAGCAACAATCCGACATCGTTACTGCAGGGGGACGGGTGTTGTGTGTTGTAGGCTTAGGCGAGGATGTGGCGCTTGCCCAGGCCCGGGCCTATGAACGGCTGGATTTAATTGGTTGGCGTAATCGTTACTTTCGCAAGGATATTGGCTATCGAGCCATCGATCGACAGTAGCGTTCGTTGTTGAATATTTTGGAAAGCGCATGAGCAGTGCACAAAGAAATCCTAGCGATGCTGTAGATCACCTTATTAATGGGTTCGATCGAGCACTTAAGACCTTAACAGGGGGCCGTACAGTCCAGCGCGAAAATCCCGCAGAGCAAATTCAAGATGCGGACCTGAGCGACGCGGAAAAGCGTCACGTCGGCGGTTTGATGCGGGTAAACCATACTGGTGAGATCTGTGCCCAGGCGTTGTACGAGGGCCAGGCGATGACTGCGCGTGACCCGGTCGCCCAGCGCTCGTTATTGGATGCGGCTGCCGAAGAGCAGGATCATTTGACGTGGTGCGCACAGCGTCTAGAAGAACTCGATGCCCGGCCCAGCGTATTAGATCCGTTATTTTACGGAGCGTCATTTGTGCTGGGTGCCGGCGCGGGGCTGCTTGGTGACCGAATCAGTCTTGGGTTTGTCGAAGCTACCGAAGCTCAGGTGGTAGAGCATCTGAATGAACACTTAGATTCAATTCCGCAAAGTGATGCAAAGACCCGTGCGATTTTGCAGACCATGCGTGCTGACGAAGCACGTCATGGCGCCCACGCTTTGGAAATGGGTGGCGAAGAATTCCCAGCGATGCTCAAACGCGGTATGAGCTTGGCCGCAAAGATAATGACCAAGAGCAGCTACAGAATCTAACTAATGGTCTTTAGGGGCCTATAAGCCACCGTCTAGGAGCGAATTGCTACCGTTCGTCTTAACGCCCCCTACCTGATTTGCTAAGCGCAGCTAGCATGGCTGACGAATAAGTGGTGCAGGTGTGGTTCCATGAAACCAAACAGTGATCGAAGTTCGCAACGCGAATCGATGTATGTCACGGCCGATGCAGATCCGTTGAATATTGAGACCTCCTTCTCTCAATCCAACGATATCTCCTTGGCCTGGGATTCCGCCGCAGTCATGGAATCAACGCAAATGTTGCAGGCTTTGAAAGGTCAGCAGTCCGAATACGGCGGCCATTTGTTTGATCAATTGGTCAGCTGGGACGACGGCATTGCCGAATTTGATCCCGAGCAGGAACGCTACGCACAAATAATTCCCGGTGAACGGTATGAGCCTGAGGAACCCCATCTTCGAGCTTTTATCGCGGCGGCAAATCTGCGCAAATTTCAGCCCCGTAGCACCATTATCTTTGGCGGTGAAAATTGCGACTCGGTGTTTTTGTTGCTGCGCGGCATGGTGTCAGTGCACATTGACGGCGCCGCCGGCAGAGAAATCATTTTAGATTATCTAAACGCTGGGGAATTTTTTGGTGAGTTACCAATGTTCTTAAAAAGCCGCCAGCGCAGTGCTGGAGTGAAGGCTAAATGTTGCTGCGAGGTGGCAGAGTTGTCTTACGCTAGGTTCAGAGCACTGTCGCAGCAGCATCCAGACTTGATTTTTACGGTAGCAACACAGATGGCTAATCGGCTTGTGCGCACTACACAAAAAGTCAGTGATCTGGCTTTTTTGGACGTAACAGGCAGAGTCGCCCGCACGCTCATGGAGCTATCAAAGCAACCGGATGCAGTCACCCATCCTCAAGGTATGCAGATTAAGGTGACGCGGCTTGAGATCGGCAATATCGTTGGTTGTTCTAGAGAAATGGCCGGTCGGGCCATCAGGGCACTGTCGTCCGAGGGTTTAATTTCGGTGCGCGGCAAAACCATGGTTGTGCACGGCACCCGTTGATAGCGTACTAGCCAAACAGCTCAGCCAGTGCATGCCCTGGGTCAGCCGCCCGCATAAATGCCTCGCCGACCAAAAAACAATGTACGTCATGTGACTGCATACGATTGATGTCGTCTGTGTTGCTGATTCCGCTCTCCGTAACGACAACGACCTTCGGCGGAATATCTTTCAATAGATCGATGGTGGTATTTAAGTCGGTCTCGAACGTTTTCAGATTCCGGTTATTGATGCCAATCAATCCTGGTCGCAAGGCCAAGGCCGTAGCCAGTTCGTCAGCATCGTGTACTTCGATTAGAACGTCTAAGCCCAGTGATTGCGCGAGAGCATAAAGATCTTGGAGCTGCCCTGAAGTCAGCGCACTGACGATGAGCAATATGCAATCCGCGCCCATAGCTCTGGCCTCATAGACCTGATAGGCATCAATGGTGAAGTCTTTACGCAGTAATGGCAGCGTAACGGCTTGGCGTACATCACGGAGGTAGTCGTCGTGTCCTTGGAAATACTGCTCATCGGTTAGTATCGATAGGCAGGTCGCGTTCGCAGCCGCATAGCTGGTTGCAATAGCAACAGGGTCGAAGTCTTTCCGTATAACGCCTTTGCTGGGCGAGGCTTTTTTGATTTCGGCAATAACCCCTGGCTTTTGTTGATCAGCGCGCTGGTACAAAGCGTCAACGAAGCCCAGTGGAGTGTGTGCACCGCTAATGTGGTCGAGGAGCTGGCGTTCGGGCACCAAGGTACGACGGTGGGCAACTTCCTGACGTTTAGTCGCGAGAATTTGTTCGAGGATGTTACTCATAACGTGCCAGATTCGCCGTTTTGCTCGGCCATGAGAGTGCTGGTGGCTGCAAGTTCTTGCAGGCGCTCGCGCGCAAGTCCGGTAGCTATAGCATCTTTGGCCATAACGACGCCGTCTTCAAGAGTGTCTGCAACACCGGAAACGTAAATCGCAGCCCCCGCATTTAGGCTGACGATATCAGCTGCCGCCGAGCTTTCGTCCGCCAGTGCCTGACGCACCAGTTGTAAGCTTTGTTCGCTGGATTGGGCCGTTAGTGCCTCTATGGCCGCAGTACTATGGGTAGATATGGGCAAATCCCTCGGCCTGATGGTATAGGTGCTAATCGCCCCGTCCTGCAACTCCACTACTGTCGTGTCAGCATCCAGACGAATTTCGTCGAGCCCATCACTGTGTACAATCATGGCATGGCGGGTGCCCAAGAGCATGAGTACTTCCGCCATTTTTTGTTGCCAATCTGGGCTAAAAACACCAATGACCTGACGTGTCGCTCCGGCCGGGTTGGTCATCGGGCCGAGAACATTCATAAGCGTCCGAATGCCAATCTCTTGACGTACCGGGCCGGCAAATCGCATTGCACTGTGATGTGCCTGAGCGAACAAAAAGCCAACCCCGACCTCGCTAATGCACCGGGCTATTTGCTCTGGGTTTAGCGCCAAACTCACTCCGGCTGCTTCCAACAAATCCGCACTGCCGCTGAAGCTGGTCATTTTACGGTTGCCGTGTTTCGCAACATGGGCGCCTGCCGCAGCAGCCACGAATGCAGCAGCAGTGGAAATGTTGAATAACTTGAGGCCGCTGCCACCGGTGCCGCAGGTATCTACTAAGTGCGGCACATCTACCTCAACCTTGGTTGAAAGTTCGCGCATGGTCATCGCCGCACCGGCTATTTCCTCAGCGGTTTCCCCCTTGACTCTCAAGGCGGCCAGCAATGCGCCTATCTGGGCCGGCGTTGCCGCGCCGGACATTATGGTATGAAAAACTTGAGTCGCTTGTTCCTGACTAAGGTCTTGGCCGTCGACGATATGTTGTAGCGCGGCAGGAATGTCCATAGATGCTGTCCCCTAATTCTTATGCTCAGGCACTTTGCAGGAAATTTTGCAGCAGCGCATGACCATGCTCGCTGAGTATTGATTCTGGGTGGAATTGCACACCTTCAACGGCGAGTTCGCGATGGCGTAGGCCCATGATTTCGTCGATCTGGCCGTCGGCTTCAGTCCAAGCGGTAACTTCCAAACACTCGGGCAGGGAATCTTGCTCTACCACTAAGGAATGATAGCGAGTGGCGGTAAAAGGGCCTGCTAAATTACGAAAGACACCGGCTGCATTGTGATGGATGGGCGATGTCTTACCGTGCATGACCTCTTTAGCGCGTATGACCTTGCCGCCAAAGACTTGGCCAATGCTTTGATGGCCTAGGCAGATACCAAGAATCGGAATCGTTCCAGCAAAATGCTCGATACACGGCATGGAAATGCCCGCCTCGTTGGGCGTGCACGGACCGGGTGAAATGACAATTTTTTCGGGTTTAAGGGCTGCAATGCCGTCGAGGTCTATATCGTCATTGCGGTGCACTACCACATCTGCGCCAAGTTCCAACAAGTACTGCACGATGTTGTAGGTAAAAGAGTCGTAGTTATCGATCATTAAAATCATCTTACGTTCCTCTCACCGTGCTTCGTCGCTTGGATCGACGAGCTGGTTTTCGGCTAGCGCTGCAGCTCGGAAAATTGCTCGTCCTTTGTTCAGGCTTTCTTTCCATTCCAGACGTGGTACTGAATCGTGCACGATGCCGCCGCCGGCCTGGATGTACAGTTTGCCGTCTTTAATCACTGCGGTGCGAATGGCAATTGCTGTGTCCATATTGCCGTTCCAAGATAGATAGCCAACGGCGCCACCGTAGATGCCGCGCTTAACCGGTTCCAGCTCGTCGATAATCTCCATGGCTCTGACCTTTGGTGCGCCGGATAGGGTGCCCACCGGTAAAGTTGCCCGCAACACATCCATGGCAGTTTTGCCTGCCTGTAATGTGCCATTTACGTTGGACGATAAATGCATCACATGGGAATAACGCTCGATGACAAATTGCTCGGTGACCTCTACCGAGCCCGGGGCGGAGACCCGACCGACGTCGTTACGGCCAAGGTCAATGAGCATCAGGTGTTCCGCAATTTCCTTGGGGTCTGCCTTGAGTTCAGCCTCAAGAGCAAGGTCTTCAGCGTGGTCGTGGCCGCGACGGCGAGTGCCTGCAAGTGGTCGGTTGGTAATCACGCCGTTTTCCAGTCGTGCCAAGATTTCTGGCGAAGAACTGACGATCTGAAACTCATCCAGATGCATAAAGTACATATAGGGTGATGGATTGAGACTGCGTAAGGCCCGGTAAAGGTTGACCGCCGGTGCTTTAAATGGAATGGACATACGCTGGGCAAGGACCACCTGCATAACGTCCCCGGCACGCGTGTACTCGCGGATTTTCTCTACTGCATTTTGGAATGCCGCCTCGCCAAATTCGGAAACAAAATCGCTTTCCTCGATACGCTTGTTGGCGCCGCCCTGTGCTAAACCTTGGATCGGCGACTGCAGCTGCTCCGCTCGTTGTTGCAGACGTTTTTGCATGGCCTCGGCAGCACCATCTTGATCCGGGTCAACCAGACCGATCAGCTGCATGCGGCCGCGAATGTTGTCAAAAACAACAACTTCCTCGCTGACCATTAACATAATGTCAGGGGTTTTCAGAGTATCCTCGGGTGCGCTGTTGGCCAGTCGTGGCTCCACATACCGCACCGTGTCATAGCCGAAATAGCCCACTAGACCGCCGAAGAATCGGGGCAGACCTTCAATATTTTCTACCGCGAAGCGCTTTTGGAATTCCTCTACGAATGTCAGCGGGTCGTCAGTCTGTATAGATTCAGTAATCTCGCCATCACTGATCACCTCCACTAGCGAACCTGTGACCTTAATAATGGTACGGGCGGGTAGGCCTATGATCGAATAACGCCCCCACTTTTCTCCGTCATCACCAGCGTTTTGTGCCGACTCCAGCAAATAGGAATATGGGCTGTTGGCGAGTTTCAGATAAACCGATAGCGGGGTATCTAAATCCGCAAGGGTTTCGTGAACGATCGGAACGCGTCGATAGCTGGGCGATGTTGAAGTCATAGTGGGCCTGTAAGCAAAAATTTAGCGGAGCGTTTTTGGGGCGAAAGCATAATCAGCTTCGCCAGCGCTCCAATGAGCGGTCGCTCTTATTTGCTCGATTTATTCGGCCGAACATGTGTTTTCCAGGTGCATAAAACTCGCGTGAGCGAAGGCTACCACGCATTTTTTAGGATGTGGAGTGAGTGTCCTTGGTTCAATGCGCCAGCAATTCGGCAAAGCTTGTAATAACAAAGTCCGGATCTAGGGTTGTCACGTCGACACCGTGGTTATAGCCGTCACGCACACAGGCCACATCCACGTTGGCTGCCTTGGCGGCTAGTACATCGGTTTCTGAATCGCCGACCATTAATACCTGCGCTGGCGTAAGGTCAAAATGCTCCAGACACAGCACGATGGGGTCCGCCGCGGGTTTGGGTTGGTCTGCAGTATCGCCGCATACGATTAGATCAAAAAAGTCGTACAGCCCAATGTCTTTCAGTAACGGCTCACTTAACTCCGTCAGTTTATTGGTAACCACGGCTAACTTGCTGCCGGCTTGTTTTAGGGTGCTTAGAGTCTCGCGTACCTGCGGATAAATTTTACTGTGGACAGCGATATTAGCCTTATAGTGACTGAGAAAAGGCCCAATGAGTTGATCGATGGCTGTCGTATCCGCGAGTTGCTGATGATGCTGTAGCGCTTGTTGAATGAGTGTGCGAGAACCGTGGCCAATCCAATGACGGGTCAGCGACTCCGCAACCGGTGGTAGGTCTGCCGTCGCCAGGGCGTGATTTAGGGCCTGATCAATGTCGGGTACGCTGTCTACTAAGGTTCCGTCTAAGTCGAATAGATACGCCCTATAGCGCGCCTCGCTCACGAGGCGTTGGCTGCGGCGATATTCGTGCGCAGCGCACCGATGACGTCGGCATAATTTTCTTGGCCGAAGATTGCAGTACCCGCTACGAAAGCGTCGGCGCCAGCAGCAGCTGCATCGCCAATGTTTGCAGGTTTGATACCGCCGTCTATTTGCAATCGAATATCTCGCCCGCTGACATCGATAAGCTCTCGGGCTTGACGCAATTTGTCCAAGCTACTTGGGATGAACGACTGACCGCCGAAACCCGGGTTGACCGACATGATCAGTACCAAGTCTACGAGATCTATCACCTCAGAGAGGATATCCAGTGGTGTTGCGGGATTAAAGACGATACCGGCTTTCGCGCCGCCCTCGCTAATCTGGGTCAGGCTGCGATGTAAGTGCTCGGTCGATTCTGGATGGATAGTGATGTAGTCGGCGCCGGCTTCCAGAAAGTCGCCGATCAATCGGTCCACCGGCTTAACCATCAAATGCACATCGATGACGGCGTCAAAGCCGGCTTTGCGCAGCGAACTCAATACCAGTGGCCCAATGGATAGATTAGGTACGTAGTGGTTGTCCATTACATCAAAGTGAATAGTGTCGGCACCGGCATCTAATACCGCCCGTACTTCGTCGCCAAGACGAGTAAAATCAGCGGCCAAGATAGAGGGACAAATCCAGTGATTCATAGTTATGAGCACCCGTTGCGAAGAGCGCTAGTGTAACCGAGGGTTGGGTCGTAGCGGGCTATTTTTTCTCGAATCCGCCATCGCGGACTGCAGCGTATTCTTCCAAGTCACCAATATCAGTCCAGTGCCCAGCATGAATCTGCGCGCTCAGTTGGTTTTTTGCCAGAGCAGCAAAGTAAATGTCGCGCAGTGAAAAGGCTCCTTGTGGCGCATTTACAAAAAGCCTTGGGTCCAAGACGGCGATACCACAGTACACCCAATCGTCGCCGCGCTCGGTAATACGTTGATTACCGACGTTGAAGTCGCCATGGTCGCGGCTTGCTGGCTTTTCGGTAACCACCAGATGGCCGAGCGTGTCAGGAGTAAAAGCAGTCGGCAGATCAGTAAAATCGAAATCGGTAAGAATATCGCCGTTGAGTACCATAAAGGGCGCATCGCCGAGTTTCGGTAACGCTCGAACGATGCCGCCACCAGTGTCTAACAATATATCCTCGTGGCTGTACTGAATGTTTACCCCGAGGCCGTTGCCATCGCCCAGAGTGGCCGTAATTTGCTCACCCAAATGATGCAGGTTGATGACGATGTCATTATAGCCAGCCCGATTGAGTTGGCGTATTTGTCGAACCAGCAGTGGCTCTCCGGCGATAGGTAACAATGGCTTAGGCGTTCGATTCGTTAATGGTGCCAAGCGCCGCCCCAGGCCAGCAGCGAGAATCATTGCTTTCATGATCTGGCCCCGAGGGGGTCATCTAGTTGCGGCAATATTTCACCTAACAGTTGACTTAACTCAAAGGTGTCTTCGTAGGCGGCAGTGCTGGTAATTAGGCTGTGAACCACTGGTTTAATCCAGCGCAGGTGACTGTCCTTAGCGTCTCGTATATGCAGGCGCGCAAAAATGCCCAATGCCTTTATCTGTCGTTGTATTGCTGTGTGGTCAAAGGCGCTCTTTGTTGCAGCGAAATCGTTTGTGTTGAAGTGCGCTGATCGCGACAGAAAATAGTCTAGCCAATAGTCGATGGCTTGCTCGTCGTGTTGGTAATAGCAGTCCCGCAATAGTGATGCGATATCGTAAAGGCCGGGTCCAACCAGAGCATCTTGGAAATCTACAACGCCGATTTGTCCATGGTTAAACAGCACATTGCGGCAGTGGTAGTCGCGGTGCACGCAAACCTGTGGTTGCGTGAGCATCGCCGCGATACAGGCATTCTTAGCTCGGGTCAGTGCTATGGCGTATTTAGCGGCTAGGTCATTACCAGTTTTTCCGAGCAGTTGGCCTAGCACCCACTCTGCAAAGAGGTCGAATTCCATAGTTAAGCGCGCCTCATCATAAGGCGGTATGTGCGGAGACTGGACATCCTGCAGTTTAATTAAGGTTTCCACTGCGGCGCGTAGCGCCGCGTCTTCGACGGGCGATGCATATGCCTGGACAAGATCCAACTCCCCCAAGTCGGTCATAAGCATAAAGCCCCGGTCCATATCTTTGTCGATAATGGTCGGCACGGGGATGTCATGATCAGCAAAGACCATGGCCATGGTCAAAAACTGCTGGTTTTGCTCGAGCTCTGGTGGGCTGTCCATGGCGACCCAGCGCTGACTTGGATTGGTATTAGAGTGCAGGCGATAAAAGTGCCGATGGCTCGCCTCAACGGCTAACGGATTAAAGCCAAGGTTAGGGTCCTGAATGATGTAGGCACACCAATTAAATAGAGCAGATGGGTCATGCATGGTCGGAGTATAAAGGCCCGCTGTGGAGATAGCAGAGAATAAAGTTTCTTGGTTTTGCGCTGCTGTGATGTCTTTCCATTGCTAAATCAGGATAGATTAGGCGAGACTGCGCTCCATGATCGCTTCCCGTCACCACCGCATCGCAGCTTGGGCGCTAATTTTTGCCCTCGCATATGCCATGAGTGCCAATGCAGCCGCCTTTGCATCTTCGAGTAGCCAAGGCAATGGGCTGGCAACCGAGTTATTTATACCTAGCGCGCACCGCTCCAGTGGCGCATGTGCAGGCACTTATGTTCAGCCACAGCAGACCTTTAGCAACGTACTGGACAACAAGTTGCGTGTTTCTGCGGATCAGCTGATGGGCGCCTGGGATGATCGTATGGCGCTTTCTGGAGCGGTAGAAATCCAACAGCGAGACATGCTGATCAGTGCGCCGGCGGTAGACATAGATGCGGGCACTACGATTGCATTTAATCAGGGTTTACGTCTCGAACAGCCGGGCATGGTCATGCAGGGGCGCCGGGCCCAATGGCAAACGGATATACAGGAACTGCAGATAGAGCAGGCGGAGCTCGTGCTCGCCAAGGGCGGTTTGCGGGCGCAAGCACAGCGATTAAC
>Ga0163111_10000454_pt1 | contig 24510 bp, 47 predicted proteins | sample CRUFie1St18metaG_FD_109645 | JGI IMG/M metagenome (GOLD analysis project Ga0163111, IMG submission 109645) | Marine microbial communities from the Costa Rica Dome - CRUD Field 142mm St18 metaG | ecosystem: Environmental > Aquatic > Marine > Oceanic > Photic zone | place: Costa Rica: the Eastern... | reverse complement strand
GCGGAATTGGTTGCCGCTTAATAACCGGCCACTTGGCGGAGAAGACTAGCCGGGCAACAGAAGTAGTCAGGTGTGGGAGTTTCGGCTCCCACACGCATTAACACATCTTATAACTTATCTTTGTATTAAACTTTGTACTATAACAATCTAAATATTGTTGTAAAGGAGTCTACTATGCCGAGACCCACGAAGAAAACAGCATGGCAGAAATGGAAGAAAAAGGCTCCAAAAGTGCCTGACATAACCTGCCCAACGATAGATGATGTTTTGATGCGTTTAGATAAATTTCAAGAACGTAATAAAGTCATCAGTAACTATCAGTGGAAGATAATTCATAAACGCATGGAAAAACTTCGAGTAGACAACGAATTGTTAAGAGAAGGCGGACAATTTTGGTACGAAATCTGTAAACAACACCTCAAAAACCCAGCAAAATAGCGACTAATAAACTCTTGATTTAACATCTAAATAGTGTATAATAATGTTATGGTTATTTGGATCAAGAAGAAATTTATTGAACTAAAAGACAATAGTAAGTTGTTTATCAGTGATGTTAAACAACAACTTACTCCATCTAAAAAAACAATACACAAAGTAAAGGTGTTCTGCTATAAGGTTATGGCGTTTGCTTTTATTTTAGTGTTGGCATACACATACGGAACATTCAATCCAAACAGCATAGTAACCAAGAAAATCATTAAAAAAGAAGATGAAAGAATGGTTGAGATGGCAAAAAGTTTTGGTTTACATGAACCAGAATTCAACTTTGATGGACCTAAGACTTTTGTTGTGGCAATGAACAAATGTATAGATTATCTAAATTGGACATTACCAAAAGACCAAAGAATACACAGAGACATATTAGTAGCAATGGCAATTATAGAATCAGACTATGGCAGAAGCAGATTTGCCACAGAAGGCAATGCGTTGTTTGGTGTAAGGACTTGGAGTTTAGATGAAGTACCACACATGAAACCTGCCGCGATACCTAATGCTAAATTTGGTGTTAAAAAATACGAAACAAAATGTCAAAGTGTATCTGATGTGATTGATATAATAAACAGACATCCTGCTTACAAAGAATTCAGAGCAGAAAGAGACCAAAACAAATACGAACCAAACATCACAAAAATGGTATTTGGTTTAAGTGCTTGGAGTACCAACGAGCAGTATCCTCAAATAATATTGAGGAAAATTGAAGAATTGACAAACCAATAAATATCTAGTAGTATTAAACAATGGGATTTATTCAAACACCTTTGAAAAAAAGAATCAGACGCAAACTTGCGAACACACAATCTTTACGAGAAGCAAGACTGAAGCACGAGGCTTGGTTAAAAGAGAGAGGTTTGGACAAGTTGAAACACAAGAAGAAAACAAGCGAACCGCTAGTGCTAGAGCCTATTGAAGAACGAACAGGTGTCCCACTAGGCAACAAGATTCCTGTTAGTGGTGGTAAGAAGCAAGAGCCTATCTTTTATTCAGGTAAACGTAAATTGATTGGTATAGCAACCATGCACAAAAGTAATCAGGTGCCTGTGTTTGCTGATGACGATGATGTGTCAGGCAGAAAAGCCGCAACAGAAATTACATTAATGAAAGGCAACAAATGATTACCGCTGAAGAAACTAAATCTGAAGAGTTCTGGAACTTCGTTTGTTGGAATTGTAAATGGAGAGGTGTTGCTCAAGAATTAGAGCAAGACGAATCACTAGAAGAATTTTGGTGTTGTCCATCGTGTCTCAGTGAAAACATTGAGGATGTGGGTTGGCATAAAGGCAATGAGAAATACAAAGGAGAATAAATGGGTGTAGAAGCAGGATTCGGTTTGTTCGCTTTAGGAATGATAGTGTCAGTTGTTGCGTTAATTATACTAATAGAAGTGAGAAAGTATGACGACGACAAAAGCGAAGATTAAAGAATGGTTAAAGTTTGATTGGTTAAAGAAAACAGAACTGGTTGAATTGAAAGAAGTAGACTGTACACAAGATCCAGTCAGACCAGAACTAGACAACAAATTCAGAACATCATACGGCAGAAAAATGTTTGGTCTAAAACACGACGGTGAAATTAAGGCTGTGATGTGTTTTGGATTTGTTAATCATATACCTAAGACAGTTGAAGACCTAGATGTTCTTTCTAAAGATGCTTATCTACAAGCAACACACAGAGCAGGCGTACAAGGCAGTATTGCTATTGCCTACACAGTTTGGAGTCTTAAAAAGGGTGGTGGTAAAATGATTGTGAACGAAGTGTACAAAATGATTAAGAAGTCTAACCATTTAAACAGACTGATCACATTGTCTCCGCTTACCAAGATGGCTGAAAAGTTTCATTTAAGAAATGGAGCCAAGTTAATCCAAAAGAACGAAACCACTCAAAACTTCGAATATATAGTAATCAAATAATATTTTGGTAACATCATTGCCAAAACATCAAGGTTTCCGCCAATTCTTTTTGGTTGTTTGTGGTTGACTATTTTGGCTGTTTCTTATATACTATACACTACAAAGGAGGCTTATGAAAAGGCACTTAAACATAATAATGGTTCTTGTACTAGGCTTTGTTTTATCCGCTTGTTCGGGTAGAATGGTACAATTACCTTTAGAAGACTCAAAGTCAAAGAAGGTACCGGCTTGGTATCTTAACCATGCTGATACAGGCAAAGAAGGGATTATCTTTAGAGATGGTTTCTATTATGCGGTAGCAGTAGCAGTATCTCCTGATATGGAGATGTCGCAAAAGAAAGCAGTTCTAAAAGCAAAAGCGAAGATCACTGACAGAATAAATGGTGAGATGAACAATAAGACATCTATCAATTACACTGAAAAAGGTGCATCTGAGTCTATGGCAGGAACTGTTGAAGCACAAGACGTTATTGTTAATATGATCAAAGAAACTGTTCTTAGAACATATTCTGTTGATAAGAAATTAACAATCTACAACACAGAGAAGAACAATTACAGATCATTTGTGTTGATGAAGATCTCGAAGAAAGACGTTGATAATATAATCACACTGGTTGAAGATAAGAACAACAAGAAGTTAATCAGTAAATTAAAAATCAGCGACACTTCAGATAAAGTGCTAAAGCAATCTGAGAGATAATATGCGACCTATATTGTACGCAATCTCTCTGGTGATGTTAGCACTTGGTCTGGTCCTATTTGTGATCAGCACGTCTGCTGAAGCAGGAGGACCGTGGTCAGATCAGTATTGTAATGCTAAAACAGAAACAGTCATTATAAAGAATACTAAAGGCGAAATTGTTGATAAACAGACAGTTGAAACTCTAGTATGTGATGACGGAGCGAAAGACTTTTTAGCATATTCAGGTATTGCCAAGGATTGTAAAGAGTATTGGTTCGATATGTATATCGCTAATGAATGGATAAGGAAAAAAGGATATGTTTGTCAAAAATTTGATGGCAGTTGGGAAATGGTTAATCCTATTAAGTAGTCTTTTATTGACTGCCTGTGGGACACCTACAAAAACAACCAACAGTTTATCTAGTCAGAAAAGTGTAAGCCACAACTACACACACGCAGGTACAGGTGTTGAGGTATGGTATAACTTTGTTCGTAATAATATGGGCAAGTTATCCAAAGAAGATATGAAGAAACAGGATCAAGCAGTGTTTTTCGCACTCAACAGTCTAGAGGAAGGCAAAGTGGTTGCATGGCACAACATGAAAGAAGACACTCACGGATTTGTTAAAATTGTAGCAAGTTATCCGCACGGCAGTGGTTATTGTAGAGTTGTGTTTACTCAAATACAAAAAAAGGGTAAAGCAAGAGATTTTAAGGAAACTGCCTGTAAGGATGTTGCGTATCAAGGATGGCAATTTATTAGGTAATTTAAGGTAAATATAGCATACGAAAAGAGTAAAGTATGTTATTTGGACTTATTACATTTTTAACAGCCATTACAATATCAGGTGTAGCAATCTATTATTCAGTGGCAGGACTTGTGGCAATATTTGCCGCGGCGGCTGTGCCTATAATCATTATGGGAACTGCCTTAGAAGTTGGTAAACTTGTTACCGCAGTATGGCTTCATAAGAACTGGAAAAGGGCCGCATGGTGGCTTAAAACTTATCTCTCAATAGCAGTGGTAGTATTGATGTTGATTACATCAATGGGTATCTTTGGATTTCTTTCCAAAGCACACGTGGATCAAAATTTATCTTCAGACACAGTCACACAAAGAATTGAAATCATAGACAACAAAGTAAAAGCAGAAGAAGGCTATATTATACGTCAAAAGGATGTATTAGTGCGTCTTACAGGGCAAAGCACGGGCACTAATGATAGATTTAATCAAGACATCGCTATAGAACAAAAGAAGATAGATGATGCTTATAAACGTCTAGAAGTGTTAGATGCTGATGTAGAAGCATTCACATCACGTAACAAAGGATTTGGCGGAACTGGTAGAGTCAAACAAGGACTTAAATTAAGGGAAGAACAACGTCCTGAAAGAGATCGTATCAACGCACAAATCACTCAAGCACAAGAAAACATTAATAAATTAAGAGCACAAATCAATAACCAACTGAATGCGAATACAGTTGAAATTAAAACAATTGAAAAGAACATATTCGATGCTCAAGGAAGAATTGAAACATTAATTTTAGAACAAGAACCTTTAAAATCACAACTGATGAAATTGGAATCAGAAGTTGGTCCTATTAGATATATTGCTGAATTTGTGTATGGTGAAGAAGCAGACAGAAATTTATTAGAAGAAGCAGTAAGATGGGTGATTATTACTATTATATTTGTATTTGATCCATTAGCAGTATTATTGTTGATTGCTTCGCAGTACACATTCCGTTGGAGATACATAGACAAGCATGGTGAGGAACCAACAGCACCTAAGACTCCACCAGCACCCTCAATACCACCAGCGCCTGTAAAGCCAGTTGAGCCTAAGCCTACTGGAGGTCAGAGTCTAACCAAGATAGTTGAACAACAAAAAGAAGTACAAGCAAAATCTAAACCAATTAAATTGTCTGATATTGCTGAAAAGAAACCAGTGACAACCACTCCTAGCAAAGAAAAAACAACTCACGAAATGCTAATGGAAGGTTTTGAACAAGAACAAAAAGAACGTGAAGCAGAAGAACAATTAGAAAAATTCAAACAAAGAGAAGAAGACGAAAAGAAAGCATTAGAAGAAGTTGCTCGTAAAGCCAAAGAGGAAGAAGAAGCAGTTGATTACAAAGAACTAGAAGAAGATATTAAAACAACATTAGAAAACATCGAACCAGCAGAAACAGTTAGACCTGGCTTAACTGGTGCAGGATTGACATTGGGCGGTAGAGTACCAAAAGAACCAGTACCACCAATGCCGTTAGAGCAGTGGAACAAAATGATTGAAGAAGCAGAAAAAGAAGTTTCAAAAGAAGAGAAAAAAGAACCAGACGGGTCCTATGAGGACGAAGTCAAATATGATTTAGAAGATAAAGACGCTGATCCAAAAAAAAAGACTCTATCATACATAATGAGAGAACGCAATCAACAGGTGAAAAAGGAACATCAGGAAGACTAAAACCAAATTTGACTGAGGTTGTGTATCCTGATTCATACAACCAAAACGAAGAACAATCAGAACAATCACATTGGAAGAAACTGTACGAATAATAGCATAATTATTTGTATGCCAAAATTAAATTTAATTACACAACCAGATAAACTGTTCAATGGCAATGCCAGTGTTCTGTTGATCAATCCTAAAGTTTCGGTCAAAGAAGAATTCAACAAAAAAGCATTGATGTTTAAAAAAGATATCAATCTGTATATGTTTGAAACAGGTGATCCTGATGAACAACAAGATATCAAGTGGCTGATTGAAGTTGTTAACTCAGTTGATGTTATTATATTAGATGTAAATGGCACTTTCAAAGACAGATGGTTGTTGGGTTATATTCTAAATAAATCAAACTGTTATTTCTTATACGATGGCAGTGACGCATTTGCTTATAATTTGATTAACAACAACAAAGTGTATGATTTAGAATTTTTACCTAGCAAAATTGAAGAATTGGAGAATCAATAATGCCTATGAAAGCCGACCTATGGTTTCCAACAGTGATATGGAACGACGAACTTAAACAAGTGAACAACGCAGAATTAAAAGAGTATGTGGTTAAATTAAAAGCACAAGATGAACAAGGGAAAGTGGCATCAAACTATGGCGGATGGCAAAGCAAGTCATTTGAAATATTAGATCAAAGACCAATAGCAGTAGAGAAATTTATAATAGCAATTCAAAGATCCATAAATGAATGTACAAAAATGGCAGGATTAATGGATTTACAAATAAGTGATTACTGGTGGAACATCAACGGCAAAGGCGATTACAATCATCCTCACGATCACAGAGACAGTATCTTAAGCGGTGTGTACTACATTGACATACCAGAAGAGAACATGGGTAATATACATTTTGAACGAGAAGACAATGCTGAATTCTTTTTGCCTAGAGTGATGCCAAAACGTAATCATATAAGTGCCGTTAGAGCAACGTACAAACCAATGACAGGAGGTATATTAATATTTCCAAGTTGGGTCAAACACTCTGTTGAAGGAAATCTATCTGACAGCAGTAGAATATCAATGAGTTTCAATACTTCCATTGCTATGACAAAAGACAATGACGAACTGGCAAAATTAAATGGTTTCCCTCCATTGACAGAATAAAATATTTGTGTTATTATGTTTTAGATGGCTACGACTAAACAAAAAAAAGTTCTAATAGAAAAAATCAAAAACGATAGAAAGTTTTATGACCTTAGGTTTGAAGCCTATGGTGGTGAAGCAGTTATGGGCCATATTACCAAAGAAGCCTATGATTATTGGAGTAAGAAACAAGACAAATTAGGTGAGTATCTCGCAGAATATAGAGATATGAATATGCTTAACAAAGTGCCAAAAAAAGCACAGTTGGAGAGAGATTGGTATGAACATGATGATATTACACACGTCAGCGGTTGTGAACTATCTGAAAGTTGTACTTTGTATATTGACCAATATGATAAAGATTTTAAATTTGAGGACACTATTCACACTATTCCATTAGGTTATGAAGAATTAGGCAAATACGGAATCAAATGTATTGAGACCGGAACCTTTGATGCCGACCATTTAGCAGTAGAAAATAAACATTATCTATTTGGACAAAGTTTTGAAAAGGGTGTTTGGTACACAGAAGAAAAGATTAAGGCTGGGCCACATGGTTTGCGTTTGGATCAAATACATCTAGAATATCAAGAAATTGAAGGTTGGCCCGTAATATGCCATGTTCAATATGATGGATTTGAATATCATCTTACAGCAGATACCAGAGGCAAATCTTTTACAATTGAAGTAAGGGAAGGGTATCAAAGCAAAGATTTTGGTAAAAAAGATACAAAAAATATATGGTTAGACTCTTGATTTTTCCTAATGAGTTATTATATAATATAGTATCACAGTACGTGATAAATAAAAGTGTAAGTTGCTTGGATAGGACTTACATTAAATTAACTTGCTTAATAAGGAGGAAAAGCGATGACAAATAAAGCACTATCTATATTCAATCGATTAAGACCAGTAACAGTAGGATTCGACAATGTGTTCGATCATTTTGAAAGAATGATTGATGATCACAATTTCAATACTATGGTTGCTACAAACTTCCCACCATACAACATAGTGAAGACTGGTGAATACACTTATGACGTGGAACTTGCACTTGCAGGTTTTTCAAAAGACGACATAGATGTAGAATACAAAGACAATATGTTGACTGTCAAATCTAAGGAAAAAGCCAAAGATAATGACGTGGACGGTATGCTTCACAGAGGCATTAGCAAGAGATGGTTTTCAAAATCATTTACTATTGCTGATGATGTAGAAGTAAAGGGAGCAGAACTTAAAGATGGTTTATTGAAAATATCTATGGAACGTATAATTCCAGAAGGTAAAAAAGCAAGAACTATTGAAGTTAAGTAATTTTAATATAGGTAGGGTGGCAACACCCTACCACTTAAACAAGAAGGTATAATGACAACAGATTTAGAAGTAAAGGTAGACTCGAAAGTAAAACAAATATTAAAGACTCCAAAGAATTACCATGTAATCTTATTGAATGACGAAGTCACACCAATGGATTTTGTGATTGAGTTATTGGTAAAGATATTCAAACACAAACCAGAAACAGCAAAAGACCTAACACTAAAGATTCATAAAGAAGGTTCAGCAGTCTGCGGAACATATACATATGAATTAGCAGAACAAAAAGGAACAGAAGCCACTAACGAAAGTAGAGACAGAGGTTTCCCTTTACAAGTAAAAATAGAACAAGAATGAACAAATACTACTTTTGGGTAACACTGGAAAACAAAGCACCAATGAAAGTTGCTGAAGAAGGCAGGACTGCCTCAGAAGCCAAACAAATAGTTGAAGCAAGATTTCCAAATGCCAAGGTAATGTTTGCGGAAGGATTTTAATGGGACTAAAAGAGTTAACAAAAGAAGTACACCAAGACGCAGAAAGACAAGGCTTTGTAAGAGTTTTAATGAGTGGCAAAATGTCTGAGGAACTTTATGCTGAATTTTTATACAATCAACACGCAATATACAATTTGTTAGAAGCCTGTGCGATGTCACATGGTTTGTTAAATGACTTCCCGCAAATTAGAAGAGCACCTGCCATATTAGCAGACTTTCAAGAATTATGGAAAAAAGAAGATATGCCAGAACTTGCTCCTAGCACAGAAGAATATCTTAAACACATGGCAACAATTAAAGATGATCCTAAAAAGTTAATGGCTCACATATATGTGAGACACATGGGAGATTTATCAGGTGGACAAATGATTAAGAAAAGAGCACCTGGTAGCGGAACAATGTATGAGTTTGGTAGAGCAGACATCAAAGAAGTAAAAGAAAGAATCAGAAGTAAAACAGATGACAGCATGGCAGATGAAGCCAGACTGTGTTTCAAATTTGCCGCTGACTTGTTTAAAGATTTACACAATGCCTAGGAAAAAGAAATTCAAAGACTTTCCTGGTAATCTTATAAAAATAAAAGTTCTAGAAGACGAAATCAAATATTTTAAAAGTTTAATTCAAGAAACAGATACAGGACACATCTATACAACAATAGATGCTTTAGAAACAAGAGTGAAAGCATTGAAAGGTATAGAAACAGACGATCCTTTCATATACCACACGGATTCAAATTTAATATGAGCATCATTTGGGACACACTAATAGACTGTAAAGAACAAATCATAAAAGAATTTGATTCTAGAGGTAAAGAAATTCAAGAAGAAGGCATGGCACAATTTAATCAACCTGATAACGGTTGGATTAATAGAGTATGGCAAACAGAAGATTGTAGACGTTGCCATATAGATGTGGTAGATGCTAGAGAGTCTAAAGGTTTATGGATGATGCACGTGTGTATTTTTCCTAATTTGGATAACAACGGTCCTATATATGGATTTGATGTTATAGCAGGTAAAAACAAAATGACAGGAGCCTTTCATGACTTTTCAAAAAGTTCTGGTGGCGAAGAACATCCTTTGATAGATTGGTTTAAAGAAGCAGTAGAAGAATTTGTACCTAGTAAGAAAAGAGAATTACCGCAATGGGCATTAAACATATTCAGTGGTTCAATGGTTGCGGCAGGAAATGTCAGCAGTGAAGAAGAATCCAAAGCCATTGTGGAAATGGCATTAGCCAATTTGAAAGTTTATTTTGATTCCATTGGTGATTACAAAAACACAGCAAATGAAGAAGAAACCATTCAAGCACAGAATTACTATTGCCATAATCAACAACAAAATCCGCATACTCCAAGGGTAATGAAGTCATTAGGACTTAAAGAAGAAGACGTTGAACTTTTCTGTACAGACGCCTTATTTCCCAAAATCAAAAAATAGGTAATTGACATCAACTTGTATTTGTGTTAATATACAAGTATGTTACAATATCATAATATACAAGATATAAAAATTAAACTTACTGCCATGAAAACAAAGAGCATGGAAGTAGAAAAAGCAGTTGCAGATAAGAAGCCTGAAGAAGAAATAAACTTCTTAATGGATGAATTGAAACAATTGGCTATGGAATTGGCAAAAGGATAATGTTAGTTACGGTCTCGGGGGCAAATAAGAAGGTGACTGATTTAACAGAAAGTCTGATTCATTATTGTGCGAACAAATTAAAGATAAAAGATTCAGTAACAATTGACGTAGAATTTTCCAAAACTCTATACAAGGAAGATGGAATACTTGGTGAAGTTGATTTCGATGACAGTAATCACCGACCAAAAGAATTTACAATCACAGTAGACAGTACTGGTTCAAAAAGAAAGATCATGGAAACTATCGCTCACGAGATGGTTCATGTGAAACAATACTCTAAAGGAGAATTGATAGATATGTCCCGTTCAGGACAAACCAAGTGGCAAAATGTCCCTGTGAACAAGCAGACAAATTATTGGGATCAACCTTGGGAAATAGAAGCACATGGAAAAGAATTAGGACTGTTCATCAGATGGGCAGAAGATTCGGAACTATCCAGTCAATCTTGGACACAAGAAGAGCTCAAATAAACTCATTAAATACGCAGTTTATGGTTATTACAAAATTTAAATAAATACCACTATATTATGAAAAGATACGAAAATCACAGTGCAGAGGATAGAGCAGATAACAGTCTTTTTGACAATGACATTCATTATCTCAACGGCGAGTTAAACGAAGAGAATATTGCCAAAGCAATCAAATGGATACTGTCTGCCAATCTACAGAAAAAACCTAAACGTAAGTTGGTTTTGTATATCAACACAGTTGGTGGAGACTTGTATGAATCTTTCGCATTAATTGATGTGATGAAAAATAGTCATCATAATGTTTCTACAATAGGCATTGGTGCTGTGATGAGTGCAGGCTTCTTAATATTTGCCAGTGGTAAACAAGGCGAACGTTACATTGGTAAGAACACAGGCATAATGAATCATCAACACTCCGACACAATGGATTCCAAAATGCATGATATGAAAGCACAGATGAAAGAAAATGGAAACTGTGAACAAAGATGTATGCAGATACTACGTGAAGCAACAGGAATGAGTGTGCAGGAAGTTAATGCCAAATTTATAAAAAATCCTTCGGATCAATATTACACAGCAAAACAATTAGTGGATTTAAAAGTAGCGGATCATATTTTATAATCTAAAATACAAGTGCTATTTATCTTAATCTGGTTTAGTCAGATCATCTAGGGTGATTATGTGGGATTTTGGAAATGTTCTTGTACCGTTTTCAGGTTCTTCAATCACACTTTTTGGTTTACGACGTGACTGATTCTTGATCTGTTTATTGGCTTTTTTCTGCTCTCTTCGGATAACCCTGTCAGATTTTTTAACCATTTTAACATCTCCAAATATATTTAATAAGTAGTTGACTTTATACTCAAATAGTGTTATATTTTAGTTAATTTAGAGTAACCGAAGGTTAAAAACAGAAACAGGAGGAAAATTGAAGATAGAAGTTAGAAATAATAATGTTGAAAAAGCATTAAGGGTAATGAAGAAGAAAATGAAAAGAGATGGTGTTTTTCAAGAGTTAAAAGATAGACAATACTATCAAAAGCCAAGCGAAGTAAAAAGAGAAAAAGCGAAACAAAGATTAGTTAATATTAAAAAAGCACAGAAATTAAAAAGAAATTTTTTATAATATGAATGAATGGCTGTATTGGTCAGTGCCAGGTGAAAGAATAAGTCACTATTTGTTTTTTATGTGGGTGGCAATATTTTTGTTACCTTTCCTATTTGGATTGAGACTGACATTACTAGGATATTTTATGAATGTCCTTTGGGTTGATTTCATTTATTATATCAGTTACAAAAGAGTTCAACAACTTAAAAATAAAAATAAGGATGACGATGGAAACGATACATTTCGATGATAATTGTATTATTGAATGCACTAGAAATGGACAAAAGGTAGAAGCAAATATCCTCACGTTCAAAGAGAATCAGTTCTTAAGTGTGGTGTTTCAAAAAACAGTTAAATTACAATTACAATACAATATTGAAAAAAATGTTTATATTGGTAATATGAGCGGACTCGAATTTATAACTGAAGGTCCACAGAAATTTGTAAGTAAAACAGGAAGATAAATTATGAAAAAAATTGTTGTAGTAGGAGCAGGAAAAATCGGACGTATAGTAAGTGCTTTCTTAAAATTAGAAAAGCATGAAGTTTTTTTAGTTGATTCAAATACCGAAATTCAAAATGCAATTCATATAGATGCCAATGATGACCACGCATTGTCTGAGTTTATTAAGGACAAAGACATAGTTGTTAGTTGTGCTTCTTATGATGCTAATATATCAATAGCAGATGCCTGTGCCGAAAATGATGTAGCATACTTTGACCTAACAGAAGATGTCGCAGTGTCAGATCATATCAAAGGATTAAAAACAGAAGCATTCATGATGCCACAATGTGGATTGGCTCCTGGAGCAGTTAATATTATAGCATCGGATCTTATAAAACAATTCAGTAGAGTAGACAAAGTGAAAATGAGAGTAGGTGCGTTGCCTATGTACACAGCCAACAGTATGGCATATTATTTGACATGGTCAACTTCAGGTCTAATCAATGAATATATTAATGATGTAGATGTGATTTCAAACGGCAAAGCGATTAAAGTTCAACCATTGGACGGATTAGAACATTTATTCATAGACGGAAACAAGTATGAAGCATTCAACACTTCAGGCGGAGTTGCTTCAATGTGTGAAACATTTGCTGACAAAGTTAAGACAATGAGTTATAAGACTATTAGATATCCTGGACATCATTCTAATATGAAGTTTTTATTAGAAGACCTTAATCTAAAACACAACAAATTAAAATTTATTGATTTGTTTGATCAGGAAGTCCCATACACAACCAAAGACGTTGTGGTTATGTTTATTACTGTGATTGGCGTGATAGATGGCAAATTACAAGAAAGAACTTTTCAAAAGAAAATATACGGAGATAAAACTTTGAATGCTATTCAAAGAACAACGGCTTCTGGTGTATGTGCGGTTGTACAAGCCTACACAGAAGGCAAATTATCTGGCAGTGGATTTCAAAAACAAGAAGATGTTCCATTGGAAATATTTACAAGCAATAAATTTGGGAAACTATATGAATAAAAATGATTACGACAGCATAATAGAAAGAGCAAAATCAATTCAAAAAGAATGGCGAACTGTACCAGCACCTAAAAGAGGTGAAGTTATCAGAGTGTTTGGCAATCATTTAAGACAAGACATTGAAAAGATTGGTACAGCCATTATGAAAGACGCAAAAAAGATACACGCAGAAGCAATTGGTGAAGTACAAGAAGCAATTGATATGTGTGATTTCGCAGTAGGACTTTCAAGACAATTATACGGATTAACAATACAGAGTGAAAGACCAGAACACAAATTACAGGAAGTTTACAATCCATTAGGTGTTGTAGGTGTAATTACTGCCTTTAATTTTCCTTGTGCCGTTTGGGCATGGAATCATTGTATAGCGATGGTATGTGGAAACAGTGTGGTATGGAAAGGTTCACCCAAAGCAAAAAATGTAACAGACAGTTGTAAAGAGGCATGGGACAAAGCAATCAGCGAATGCTTCTTTCCTGATACAAAATTTAAAGATTTATTACAGGTAGTTGACGGAGATAAAACTGAAGCAGAATGGATGGCAGATGATTCACGAATCAATTTGTTAAGTGCTACAGGTTCGACAGCAATGGGTAAAGCATTGGCTCCAAGAGTTTCGGCAAGAATGGGTAAAGGTTTATATGAACTAGGTGGAAACAATGGTATGATTGTATCCAAACACGCCAATATTGATTTAGCAGTAAGAGGTATTGTGTTTGGTGCGGTTGGTACAGCAGGACAAAGATGTACCACATTGAGAAGATTAATTGTACATACATCTGTATATGATGTGTTGTTAGAAAAATTAAAGTCTGCTTATTCAAGTTTACCAGTGGGAGATAACTTTAAAGAAGAAACTTTGGTAGGACCGCTAATCAACCAAGAGTCAGCAGATAGAATGCTTTCGGTATTAGAGCAGGCTAAAGCAAAAGGTTACACAGTTCATGGTGGTGAAGTTGTAGAAGGTTGTACAGTTCGTCCTGCAATAGTAGAAGCAACAGAACAATGTGATTTGGTTAAGACTGAAACATTTGCTCCAATACTTTACACTATGAAATATCAAGATTTAGATGAAGCAATTGATATTCATAACGCAGTGCCACAAGGATTAAGTTCGTGTATTTTTACTGACAACGTTCAAGAAGCAGAAACATTTACATCAGCAGTTGGTTCAGATTGTGGTATTGTTAATATTAATATTGGTCCTAGTGGAGCAGAAATTGGTGGAGCATTTGGTGGTGAGAAAGACACAGGTGGCGGACGTGAGTCTGGTTCTGATGCTTGGAAACAATATATGCGTAGAAGCACAGTCACAATTAATTATGGAAAATCATTACCTTTAGCACAAGGTATCAAATTCGGAGATTAATATGCCAAAAGGATTTTACAGAGATCCAACATTAAAATTCGATGTTGCCAAAATGCAGTCAGCATTAGCAGAAGTTGATTCAAGAGTAGCAAGACAGTCGCCGTTAGGTGAAAGAGATATAAATGCTATCTGCCTTACACAAATACCAAATGATCCAAATTCAATCACAGGTGGTAATGTAAGAGGACTGTACTGGACTAAACCAGACAGCACTTATCAAGAAGTTCAAAGAGAAGAAGTGATAGACGAAGCACAATATTCAGAATTTGTTTCGCTATTCAAAGACACATATTTCAAAGAGATGTACGAAGCACTTACCAAAAAGTATAAACTTGGTAGGATTAGGTTGCTTTGGAAACTGCCAAGAACAACTTTGAGTTGGCATAGAGATCCAGAACCTAGACTCCACATACCAATTGTTACAAATTTTGGTGCTCGTATGTGTATCGATACTGAAGTTCATCATATGCCTGCAGATGGTGGTGTATGGATTACCGACAATACCAAGTACCATAATGCTTTCAACGGTGGTGAAGAAGACAGAGTACACTTGGTTGCCACAGTGTTAGATTGTGACATGAGTATTTTTGGCTAATTTTGGTAAACCTACCTTATTGACTATTTCCTTAAAAGAATGTATATTAATATTAATGTTAGACATAATAAAAAATATGTTTTCGACTGGTACGAATACTGTCCAGAAGAAGACAAAAATCAGAAGAGGAGTTAGCTCAATGGCTAAAACTAAAACTATGACTATACAAAAAAGAGTAGAAAATGCTTTATTAAACGGTGAAGCATTAACATCAAATGCTATTAAAAATAGATTTGGTGCTGGTAACCCAGGTGCAGTAATTCAAGCATTAAGATTCAAAGGTTTACCTGTGTTCTTAAACACTAACAAAAGAACTGGTGTTAAAGTATACAGAACAGGTAAAGCACCTAGAATGGTAGTAGGTCTTGGATACAAAGCATTAGCAAAAGGTGTACAATTATAATTGTATAGTTTTTAACTAGATTAAAAAGGCGGCTTCGGTCGCCTTTTTTTTTGACATAAGGTATTGACTTTACATAACATTAGATGTTATAATAAAGCATGAGCGAATTTAAACAAGGAATCTTTAATATATTAAAATTGCTAGGCACTAGCAGTTTAGCACTGGCTATCATTTATACCTTAGGACATATCGTTATTGCGATGTGTGTTGTCAGTGTAATGACTGGAGCCAGTCTGTTTGAAGCAGGCGCAGTAGCACTAATTGAACCAAGTATTAATGGTGTTTGGTTCTATGCTTTACACAAGATTTGGCGTAAATTCAGCAAAAATCCCCAAGCAAAAGCATTCGACGATTAAAAAACCCGCATAAACCTTGACGTTTTTGACCTATCTTTTTGGTTGACTTTTTGGTAGTTCTGGCTGTATAATAATACTATAACAACAAACAAAGAGGCACAAATGAAAACACAAATAGACAATTACATTGAAAACATTAAAAAAGACTATGTTGGTTGGAATAATCCAAAAACAGAAACAGAAAGAACTGTTAGAGATAACATGGTTAAAGAGTTCTGTGAAAGTATCACAGTAAAACCGGGCAAGAAATACATTAAGGTTATGACAAAGATTGGTACTAGTAATTCAGTACATTCATTCATAGCAAGTAAAGACTTCACAACTTCTAAAGGTGTAGAGTTCAAAAAGGGTGATATCTTAAAAGCGGCAAGTTGGGCATTACCGGCTTTGAATGCTCCAAGAGGTAACATTTTTGGTGAGTACGTTGTAAAATGGACTGGTGCTTGTTATATGGACGGTCAAAAAAGATTGTTAGTTTAATGAGCGAATTAATAGAAAAACAATTGAACAAAATGTATCAACACTTTAATAAACTTAACAAAAGGAAAAACAACATGATAAAAGAAGATGTAAAACAAGTAGTTAAATTTGTAAACGCAAAAGTAGAACCAATGAAGATGTGGGGTATAGCCAAAGAGGCGGCTGTTGATGCCGTTGACACATATATGGAAGGTAAAGAAGAACCTATGTATTGTGGATTTGCTAACATCACAATCAGACCAGCACAAGGTAAATTTGTTGGTTGGTTAAAGAAACAAGGTATTGGTAGCAATGGTTATAGAGGTGGTTGGAGAGTATCCTACTACGATATTATGCCAGAGAACCATAAGTGGAGACACTGTCAATCTTTGGACATCAAAGAAACGGCTTGTGATGCCTTTGCTAAGGTATTAGAAGAACAATATGGTTTAAATGTAATCAGTGAAAGTCGAGCAGATTAATGCTTGACTTTTTGGTTAGCAGAAACTATAATAATAAAATAAGGCAAATTAATTAAGGCAACAGAAAAGGGCACAAATGAAAAACACAATATACTTACTAGAAGGCACTTACAGAAACAAAACTGTAGAAAATCAAACATTCCAAGTTGTAAAAGGTTATCAACCACATCCACACAAAGAAGGTGGATTCATTACTGTAAAAATAGATGACTTGGAAAAGTTTCCAGGTGCTACTAAAAAACAAATCAGAATAAATGTTGAGAACGAGAATCAATTGAGAGATTCGGCTCCTGAACAACCTAAAGAGGAAAGTGATGCTGAGACAGTTGAAAGAATGAGAAAAAGATTCAACATACTAGACAGCATGACTAAGGCTTGTAAAAAAGGTGATGTGAGAGCAATGATTGTTTCAGGACCTCCAGGAGTTGGTAAAAGTTATGGAGTTGAGCAAGTGCTTGACAGATATGGCGTTGTGAGTACACTAGGTAATACTAGACCCAAATATGAAGTTGTAAAAGGTGCTATGTCGCCAATTGGCTTATATTGTAAATTATACAACTTTTCAGATGCTGACAATGTATTGGTATTTGATGACTGTGATAGTATTTTACTAGACGATTTAAGTTTGAACATACTTAAGGCGGCATTGGATTCTAAAAAAACTAGAAAGATATGTTGGAACACAGACTCCCATATGTTAAGAAGAGAGGGTGTGCCTGATACTTTTGAATTCGCAGGTTCTGTAATTTTTATCACAAACATTAAATTTGATAATGTAAAGAGTAAAAAGTTAAGAGACCATTTAGAAGCATTAGAATCTAGATGTCATTACATAGATTTAACAATTGATACTATTAGAGAGAAGATTTTGAGAATTAAACAAATCGTTACTGATGGTATGTTAAAGTCATATGCTTTACCAAATGAAACTGAACAATCTATTGTTGCTTTCATTGATGAGTATAAAAGACAATTAAGAGAAATAAGTTTAAGAACAGTGCTTAAAATTGCTGATTTGGCAAAAGCATTTCCAGAAAATTGGAAAGATATGGCTAAAAGCACCGTGCTGAAACCAGTATAGGAGATTGACAATTATGGTAAAAGATAATAAAATTAGTACAATGAAAAAAGCAAAAAGAAACAAATTGGAAAGAAAATTAGACGAGTACAATCACACAATGGAATTGATTAGAACAATCGTTCCTATTGCGGTGTTGTGTCTACAAATATACATTTTGGTGAAACTGATATGAGAACACAACCACAAGAAGTTATTGCTAAACTAGAAGCAGATAATAGCAGACTAGCAAAAGAGAAGATATTGCTAGAAGCAATGAATGAAGGATTGGATGAATTCTTTGAAGGCTTAAGAATGTGTTTGGACAAACTATACACATTTGGAGTCAAGCAAGTGCCAACCAAAGATGATGTTATTTCTGCACAAGGTTGTAAATGGGAAGTGTTCAAAGACCTTGCTGAAAAATTACACGCAAGAGAATTAACAGGACACGCGGCAAGAGATGCCATTAATCTTGTGATGAGTTCAGCGACAGCAGAACAATGGAATGGTTTCTATAGAAGAATATTGATTAAAGATTTGCGTTGCGGTGTTTCAGAAAAAACTGTGAACTCCGTAGCAAAAAAGAACAAGTATGGCAAGTACATGGTGCCCGTGTTTACTTGCCAACTTGCCCATGACAGTACAAACCATGAAAAGAAGTTGGTGGGTGAGAAGATGTTAGAAGTTAAACTGGATGGTGTAAGAGTTGTTACCATTGTGTATCCAGATGGCAAAGTTGATATGTTCAGCAGAAATGGTAAAGAGTTTACAAACTTTGGACACATACAAGAACAGATATCAGCAGTTGTAAAAAATAGTCCTCCACCATACCCAGTTGTATTAGATGGTGAAGTTATGAGTGAGAACTTTCAAGACCTTATGAAACAGGTCCATAGGAAAGAAGGAGGCAATGCCAAAGACGCAGTGCTTCATTTGTTTGATTTCTTACCATTAGAAGATTTTAAAAAAGGCAGTTGGGATAAGACACAAACTTTAAGAACGCAGATGTTAAAAGCATGGTATGAACAACACAAGACCCATTTAGACGCCGTTACAGTGCTGGACCATGAAATTGTGAACTTAGACACACCCGAAGGGCAAACGACTTATACAGAGGTGAATAAAAGGGCCGTACAGGGAGGATATGAGGGTATTATGATTAAAGATATCAATGCTCCTTATGAATGTAAAAGAAGTCATGCTTGGTTAAAATTGAAACCATTTATTGAAGTAAGTTTGACAGTGAAAGCAACAGAAGAAGGCACAGGAAGAAATGTTGGCAAATTGGGTGCTTTGATTTGCGAAGGTGAAGATGATGGCAAAATGATTAAAACTAATGTTGGTTCTGGATTGAGTGATGACAATAGAGATAAGTTTTGGCAACACAAAGATGAATTAATTGGTCAGATTGTAGAAGTGAGAGCAGATGCTGTCACAAAGAACCAAGACAGTGAAACAGAATACTCATTGAGATTTCCAAGATTTATGAGATTCAGAGGATTTGAAATTGGCGAGAAAATCTAAAGTGATAGCAGTAGGATACGAAAATATGAAACTAACTCCCTGGAATGGTCCTCCATATATGTTTAGTGTAAAAGTAAATGGCAAACTAAAAAGAATGCAGGGTTTTGATGAGGAACATATACAGAATCAATTGTGGCCTAGAAAAGCAACAATGATCAGAAAGGTTAAAGATGAGTAAAAAGAAATATAATTCATTTGAGCATATGGCTCAATTAGGTAAGGTGACTGGTTTACTAGAAGCACAGACTAAAATTCAAAACCAATTGATTAAAGAGCAAAAAAAACTTAAACTATTAGAACAATTAAAATTAGTAAAGAATATTAAAAATGACTAAAGAAGTAGATATTATAAAGAAAGCGATGGCGGACAATAAAAAAGTTTTCTTGAAAGAGATGAAACAACTCAACAATAAGATTGATGATTTGGACAAGCGTCTAACCAAACATATCGATTTTATAGAAAGGGTGTATGGACCGTTATCAAATAGTATTGACAAGTTCAAGAAATTTTTCAGATAACATGAATTACAGTTTTAGTCAGTGTGGTTGGTGTAATAGATTGCGTAATTGGGCAATAGACGTTGCCACTGTTCTGTTTAACGACTCAAAGAATGACCTAAGAGCATTACCTAAGACAGTGAGATTACAATTACTCCTTACTTTAAGTTTTATTTGGTCCACTGCCTTTACCATTTACATATGGGGAATGATGAGAGTTGATATATGGTTAGGATGGTTTGGTGGACACGTTGCGATAATATTTGCGTCATACTTTACATTCAAACAATTCCATGGAGCAAGTAAAAGATATATTGATTATAAATTTGATGGCTATCATTCAGGTGGCAGAGCAAGAGGTGGAATGATTGGCATTGATGGTACAAGAGTTGAATTTGATCCTGACGATCCAGGAGGAGAACACGAATGATTAGACATGAAATATTTCCTGTACCTGTATGGCAATTTGAATTTGATAAAGCAAATGAATTCAAAGAAAAAATTGTGCCTATGTTTAAAGAAATTGAAAAGAACAATCCTAATGATAATATAAAATACACTAAAGAAGGCTATACCAGTTATGGGCCTATAAACAATATTTTAGATTATGATGAGTGTATTGAACTTAAAAACTTTGTGATGGAGAGTGTTGTTGAAGCCATTAAAGATATGGGCATGGAAGGTTATGCCAATATGACTGGCAGTTGGTTTAATATCAACAGAAAATACAGCAGTCATGGCAATCACAATCATATACCAGATGTCATTAGTGGTATATATTATGTTAAGGCAAATAAAGATGATGCTAGAATTACATTTCACGATCAAAACAAAGTGAGTAATTGGCCCTGGAGAGGATCAATCAATCCTACCTTTACAAGTCGCACAAAAAGTTTTGTTCCAAAAATGGGAACACTGTATCTGTTTCCAAGTTTTGTAGAGCATTCAGTAGAACAACAATTAAAAGATCAAGAAAGGATTAGTATTAGTTTTAATACTTTTATAAGATAAATGGAATTAATTGTATTTGCCACAGTGTTCACACTTCTTGTATTATTAACAGGATGGAGAGGTCCAAGACTATGAAAAGTTTCACAATAGACATCAAAGTGGGTGATAAAGTAGAAGTAGGTAGGTTTAGAAACGTTCAAGCCACAGTGTTGGACATTGAAACTGACGAACATGGACAGCCAGTAATACGAACTTCAAAAGGCAAAAAGAAACTGTTTGGCTTAAGAATAATGAAACTTTCACCAGGATCAAAAACACCAAAACAGATACTTTTAGAAAAGAAAAGAAAGAATAAGACTTGATTTTTCCATCAAGAGACTATATAGCAGTTATAGTACCATGGAAAATATAGAAATAAAAAAGCCAACAATACAAGAAAGAATTCAAAAAAGGGTTCATGAAATCCTAGAACCAATCGAAATTTGGTTGGATAGATACGTGACGTCTCCTGAAAAATTTAATCCTGACAAGTTTAAATTAGTAGATGTGTTTAAAAAGCAACAGGTAGGTGGAGTTCATGCTAGAAAAATAATGGAAATGTATGAACCACAATACAAAGAATACAAAGACCTTTTAATACTACGTTCAAAGAATTTAAAATTTAAAGAAATAACAGATGAAGAAGACAACGATTCTGAAGAACGTCAACTGTTGGAGTCATATGAAGATGTTGATAATGAAACAATTCAAAAAGGTATCAAAGCATTTGACAATATATTTGAAGCCTGTGATCGAATGATTGCTATTGCTAATGCTAATCGTAAACCACGCAAAAAGAAAGAAAAATCTCCGGAGCAGTTGGTGGCAAAAATGCAGTTTAAAAAGAATGATGAAAAAGCAAATCTTGAAAGTATAGATCCTGCTGAAATAATATATGCTGAACAGGTTTGGGTTTACAATACCAAGACCAGGAAGTTAGGGCATTACATAGCAAAAGTGCTTGACCCACGTGGCATGAATAGACCAGGCACAGGATTGATGGTGAAAGGCACTTCGATCAAAGGATTTGATGAAGAAAACAGCATACAAAAAACACTCAGAAAACCCGAAGAGCAGTTGAAAGAATTTGCTAATTCAGGGCCTAAAAAAGTGATAGAAGTATTTGATGCTATTAAAACTATGGGCATCAAACTGAATGGTCGAGTTAATTCTGAAGTCATTTTGTTAAGAGCAGTTAGATAAATAACTGTGTATGAGCATAAGAGACGATATAATTTCAATTAAAAACGGTTTAGTAACACTGGGTGACGCAATAGAAAACCTAAGTGTTCACGCATCTGCTGACGAAAGTGTAGTTAATTCAAGCAAAACAATCAACTTCGCTGGTTCAGATAAAACACCTATCTACGGAAAAGGCTTACAATGGAGTGGATTCGGCAATACAAAAATGTTGAACTTCCAAGCAAATCCAGATAGATTGTGGAGTTCAAACACTTTAGACTTACACAGAGATGCTCATTATTCAATAGACAACACATTGGTTCTTTCATCAGAAGAATTAGGACCAACAGTAAGAAATTCAAATTTAAGATCAGTTGGTGTGCTTAATGGTTTAGCAGTCAACGGTGATATGAATGTTGATCAATTTATTTTCTGGAATTCAGGAATGAGTAGATTAGGTGTTGGTATTGAAGCAGGTAACGGTCAATTTTCAGTAGCATCTAATTACGTTGAATATAGAGTTCAACCAAATGAAGTTGATGCTGAAATTGGAACTTACACAACACATGACTTAAGAATACAAACAGATAGCACAGACAGAATTGTGGTAGGTGCTAACGGAGACGTTACAATCGGGACACAAGGTGGCACAGACAAAAAAGTTAAAATTCACGGCAAACTTGCTGTTGGTGTTAACAACATCAGAGATGATGCTAGTTTTGAAGTAGCAGGACCTGTAAGATTAGAAGGCAAACGTTTCAGTGTAGCAGATGATGTACCTACAGTAGGTGCTCATGCCAAAGGTGATATTGTTTGGAATTCTAATCCAGTAGCAGGCAGTGTGGTCGGTTGGATCTGTATTTTAACAGGTACACCAGGCGAATGGAAAAGTTTCGGAAATATTTCTCAATAAAAAATTCAGTAGGCATTTGGGCATGGCTCGGAAGAGTTGGACCATTAACCGCTCTGATGATTTTGTGTATCACACTAGCATTTGATTTCACTTCTTGGGTATCTTATCTTGTATCAGCAATAGCATTACTCTTTGCCATTACTGCCTTTACATGGTGGTGGTGGGTAATCTATGCGGTAAGAGATATATTTAGACTGTTGAATAGTGCTAATAAAAGATTTGCTGAAGTGCTTGTTGAATTAAAATCTATTAAAAAAGAATATCTTAAAAAGAAGAAACGTTAATAACTGAACAATTTCTTTTTGTAATCTTCAGACATATTATCATAGTATTTGCCTTTAGCAAGATTCTTTCTAGCACCATCTAATTTTTTTCTACGTTGAACTAATAATAAATTGTGTTTGCCATTGCCTGTAGATACATTTTTAAGTTTAGTATTTGCCTGTTTATGATCAGGTAAGAATACAAATGTAGGATATTTCTTTTTTAAATCTAAAGCATAAGATTCAAGTTTGGCTTTGCTCATAGATTTTGGTAACACGAAAATAGTGACCTCTTGGTGACATTGTTCTACATCTATCTTCATATTTTCACATTCAACGATGGCCCATGACGCCTTTTTAGCATATGGACAAATAGATATGTTGCCTAATGCTTTTTGTGGTTTTACAATTTTAGCCATCCACTCGACCACATCTGTGTAAATAGAACTGTTCATTATAAAGGTATTTAATATGTTAGTAATTGGAAATGGTGAGAGTCGAATAGATTTAGATATAGATTCATACAAACTGCCAACTGTCGGCTGTAACGCCATTTTTAGAGATAGAAAAGTTGACCATTTAGTGTGTTGCGACAAAAGAATGGTGCGTGAAGCAATAAATCATTCAAACACTCAACAGAGTTGTGTGTACACAAGACATGATTGGAATGAAGACTTTGGTGTGTTTCCTGTGCCTGATGTGCCTTATGTAGGGAAATTAAGACAAGATGATCCTTGGCATTGGGGAACTGGGCAATTTGCTTTATTGGTGGCTGTTAAATATTCTGCTACAGAATTAATTCATATTGTTGGATTTGATTTATTTGGCATAGAAGGATATGTGAACAATGTGTACAAAAATACCAAATCTTACGATGTCAGTTCAAAAAGGCAAGTTGATCCTAGTTATTGGATATATCAAAATCAAAAAATATTTGAACATTATGACAAACACACATTTAATTATTATGTTGAAGAAAACTTTCCTATACCAGAAGAATGGAAGAAAATACCAAATTTAAAAATTATTCCATTGACAGACTTGGAAAAAAACATTATAATTTAAACAATGAGGACTTTAACAACGTCGACCCTCTTTAAATACTCCGCCGTTACAACAGGAGAAAAATATGAGCAAACATTATAGTACAAAACATTATGGACACAACATTGGCTTATCAGCAGTGTTCAGACAACCTAACGCAGAT
>Ga0163111_10000452_pt1 | contig 24561 bp, 33 predicted proteins | sample CRUFie1St18metaG_FD_109645 | JGI IMG/M metagenome (GOLD analysis project Ga0163111, IMG submission 109645) | Marine microbial communities from the Costa Rica Dome - CRUD Field 142mm St18 metaG | ecosystem: Environmental > Aquatic > Marine > Oceanic > Photic zone | place: Costa Rica: the Eastern... | reverse complement strand
TGAAAAACATTTCGGACACTTTTTTTACAATTCATTTCGTACAAATAAATACTTCCCTCGCTAATGCAATACCATAAACGATTACAACACTCTTCAGCGACCCACAATTTACCATTATGCCGGGCTCGTTTGTAGCCTTGAAAGGCACTTGCGAGTTGGATAACTAGAAATCTAGAGAACTCAAGACATTATCACTATATTATCCACAGTGGTAGGAGTACAAAGATGCAAACAGCACAAGCAAAAGATTCAAAAAGCGCTCCAGTGCCTGAATTTTGTTCGGGCACTTGTAGTAACGGGCACTCATGTGTTCGTTACGCTGCAGATTGTGACGGAAGTCACGTCTGCATAGTAAGGGGGTGCGGAGGATAGCTCCCCACCTTCTTGCTGATTAGGAAAGGTCACCTTCGGGTGGCCTTTTCTTTTGTGTGAAATCCAGTAAAATTTTATACCTCCTTTATAACGATTCTCTAATTATTCCATCTTGAGTGATTGTATTTTATATGCTTTTTATGGGGTACGCTACTTAGGTTAAGGGGCTTGCTTAACTGGTGTAGTGCTTTAGAGTAACCTTCCCTAAGTAAGGATTTCTTCATAAATAAAATGTATAGTAAAACTATGTTAGACTTTATAAGACGCTTGACATCGATATTAAAAACGTTCATAGGGGGGAAAAATACTACCATTATGTCATTTCAAGAAAAGCAACAAGCAGAAACAAAGAAGCTACAGTCACGTTTTTTTAGCGGAAACGTATTGGCTCAAAAAGGTAGTTATCTTGATTCAAAAGAGGTAGATCGGTTAAGGTTTATTGTAACACAACCTTTAAGGTCTAGGAAGCTTAATAAAACTTTCTAAAGCATCTTGATGAAAAGAAGCAACTTAACTGAGATAAGAGAGAGCATAGTTGAGGCTGAAAGAAGTATAAAAGACTGTGAGATAATTACTGGGCAGCTTCCTCAGGGAGCAGTCAATGAGATTAGGTATGCTGCCGTTCATTTGGTTCATTATATAGAAAGTGAAGACCAAGAGAGTCTTGATAAATACCATCGTCATTGTAAAAGAGCAAAATATGATGCTTCAGAGCTATCTGTGCTTATTCTAAAAAGTGAAATAGATAACTATATAAAATCACATCCCTTTATACATAATGAAGATATAGTCTCAGAAAAAATGGGAGATAAAAAATATGAGGGTATATTAACTTTACGTCGTAAAATAAATGAAGAGCTCTTGGCAGCTAATGCTAATAAAGAGAATAGACAAGATTATTTAGATAAAATCCAAAAAGCCGTGCCTGAATTAAAGAAGTGCAAAGAAATGATAGAGCTTCATATTTCACCAATAATGGCAGCCATACGGAGGCATAAGAGGATGGAACTATTAACAATTCTTGGTGTTATAATTGGTGTCCTAGGAATAGTTGTAACTTTTATTTCGTAAATTTACGATAACCATAATCAGTAGGGAGACCCTTTTGATTATTTCCAAAGATTAATGCATATAAGGTTGCATATTGTGTATACATTTGGTCAATGAATGTTTACGTTTTTATATTTTTAAGGGTAGGCAAAGTTTTCTTGGTTTTCGTTGCCAATTGGTAATAAGCGTTTCGCCCAGTTTTCGCCCTAACAATAATCAAAATCGCCCAATTTTTATCAAGTTTTATCAATTATTCTCAACTGTTAGCAACTCCTGTAATTATGCTAAAAGCCTTGCATACTAAGGGTTGAAGCTGGCGCAACCGATAGGATTCGAACCTATGACCCTCAGATTAGGAATCTGATGCTCTATCCAGCTGAGCTACGGCTGCACGCTATACTCACTAAGGCTTTGAAGGTTCTAAGTCAATCGGCTTCTTAATGTTTTGTGCCAATTTCGTGCCCATAACTTTCTCTACCTCACTATGAACCACATCTTTATTAAGATGTGCATACTTCAGTGTTGTAGAATAATCTTTATGCCCTAGCAACTCTTTTGCTACTGCTAGGGAGGTGCCTTCTTGTACTAGCCAACTTGCACATGTATGCCTTAAATCATGAAATCTAAAGTTTTCTATACCAGCTTTTTTGCATGCAGTATTAAATGAGCGCTTGATCTCTTTTAAGGGCTTACCTTTGTGATAAAAAACTGGGCCATTAGATTGAGGTTGCATTGTTTTTAATAATAACTCTAGTGGTTTTATGATTGGTATAATATGCAACTTCCCCCCTTCTTTTTGAGATTTTATATTTAACTTAATTATCTTGTTTTCTATATCAATTTGTTTCCAGTCTAAGTTAAGTATATTCCCCTTTCTTGCGCCTGTCATTAATGCAAACCTGTTCCAGCAAGTGGTGAGGAAGCTGTCGTATATGCAGATGAAATAAAAGTCTTTTTAGAGTTGTTAGGCTTGGAAGCTGGTTATACTTCTATAGGTCCAACTGCTTATAATAATGAACCAGAGATCAGTTATCATGTTTTTCAAGGTAAAAAAATGATGGTTGTTAGGGTGGGCATACAAAAGAAGCAAACTAAGTAAACAAGTATGTTGCAGATATACAGAATTGATCCAAAAGCCATACAGTGTATAGGGAGCAAATGTCCCCTTACTTACAACTTGCCTTATCTATTGCGCTTATGTTAGCCCCTTATAAAATAAACCTAGATAATCCTTTTTTTAGTGCTGTATTTTATACAGCCATTTGTGCTGTAAGCATGCAAGTTTTACCTTCTGTTGTGCAAAGTGTTAGAGGAGGGGATTTTGTTCTGACTGAGCTGAGCCGTACGCATGCTTATATATTGCTTGCTATCTTTTTTATATCTTGGATTGTTTGTTATGCATTACAAAAAAGTAATAGTGAGGCCTCTAACAATATCTCCAAATACATACATGAAGAAGCGGGAAAAAACATTCATTTCAATGTAAGTGGTGACAGGAATAGTTTTGAGAACATAGGTAACGAGACTACTATAAATAATTATAAGTCTGTACAAAGGCATATGACACCAGAGCTAGAGAAGATGTTACATCAGAGCTTTACTTTCAATGGTATAAAAAGCTTTTCAACTATGGTTACTATAGGCGATGCCGAATCAATTAATTTTGCTAACTCTATAAAAGATAAGCTAGTTAGCTTAGGCTATGAGTTTAAGGGTATGAGCCAGAGTGGTATGCCTCTTACTCGACCTGCAATGGTTACCAGTTTTAGCTCTGATCCAAATTACAATCCAGAAGAGCATTTTAGGCAATGGAGGGAAGTTATACCAAATCCAGTCGCGCAGCAGGTGGTTTGGAAAATAGCCATAACAAAAAACGATGATTGGGTTGTTAAAAATGACAATTCATCAATTGGTTATAATCAAAAAGCCTGGAATATTGCCTGTGATAGCTTTGATGATTTATGTGATTGGTTTGATGGCAAATGGGATTTTAATAAATAGTGTTTGACTAGTTTATATTAGTGTTTTAAAATAGACTTTAACAGTGAGGGTGAAGTGTATCCAAAATCTGATTCTAATTTTCATATTTTAGCCCTGCCATTTTGGTGGGGCTTTTTTGTTTGTGGAATTTGGCAATAAAAAACCCCGCCAGGGCGGCAACCCTATATGGCGAGGTTTAAAATCTATGTAAGTAATGAATACACTAATTTTAGAACTTTATCAAGATATGAAAAGTCTACTTTCTGATTTACCTAAAAATAGAAGGGACCAAATGCTTGCTGTAGTTTCTATATGCTTATTAGTGGTTTCTACTTGTTTTGGGTTAAGCCTCCTTCTTGGCGCTATATCAAAATTTTTTAACTAATTACATTTATGGGTTGTGCCGCATGTGCTAGAGCTAGGAGAAATGCGAAGCGTGCAGCTAGCAGTGTGGCTAATGGTCAATTTAAACAAGCTGCTACACAAACTAAGTTATTTGCTAAAAATGTAGCTCAAGGCATAAAGCAAAACTACATAACCCCTAAAAAGAGATAACACTGTACATAGTCTAGCGTCCTCCAATTTCGCATAACACCTCCTATTAGTTATTACTAGCTGGGCTATGTATAGTTTTATTTAAAAGCAGTCTGCGCTCCATAATTCTTTATTTGTTGGTTGGTCTAGTATATAGTATTGTACCATTATAAATATATGAAATTTATTGATTTTAGCTATGGCGGCAAGTGCTACGAAGTGTTTGAAGATGGGGTTGTGTACTCTAAAGAGCAGATAGTTGTAAAAAAACACTCTAATGGGCAAATAATGCGCCAAACTTACAAAAGAAGAAAGCTTCGTCCTCATTGTAATGATGGTTATCTTTTTGTTAAATTAGGCAGTAAAAAGACTAACAAAGTTTTCGCTATACATAGACTGGTATTAGAGGCTTTTGTTGGTAAATGCCCAAAAAACATGGAAGGTTGTCATAATGATGGTAACTCTCTAAATAACCATATAACAAATTTGAGGTGGGACACCCACTTAAATAACAATCGGGATCGTAAATTGCACGGTAATTACTCAAGAGGTGTAGAGCATCATTTTTCAAAATTTAGTAAAGAATTTTTGGATAAGGTTAAGGCTAAAATAATCACAAAAAGTCAGGCGTTGGAAGGTGGTATGTCAAATACTCATTACTATCGTGTAATAAAGCAAGTATAATAAACAAAAAAGAATTTGAATCTCGGTATGGTACTGAGCAGGAATTGCTAGAGCAGGTTAAAGGTTTGATCTAAATGAAAGGTAAGTTGTGGTTTTTAGTATATTTGAAGATGTTATAGAAAGTGGGTGCAATATTGTAGATGATTTTTTTGAAGGTGAAGCACCAAGTAAGCGAGATGTTGCCAAAGTTGGTTCAGCGGCTATAGGTGCTTATGGGGTATCAGAGGGGTTAGATTTATTAAGTGACTTACTTGATGATTAATGGCTATTAGCCGTAATTTAGCCATGAAAGATATTAATCATATACCTTTTGGGAGTGAGGGGCAGATAGACCCTAGAGAGGCTCAAGCTAAAAGTGTGGAAGCTAGGAAGGCTAATAATATAAAAGCTAAGATTTTAGAGGCTAAGGGCACTAAGGCTGTAGAGGCCTTGCTTAGTATAGCATATGACAAAGCGCTAGAAGGCGATAAGGATATGCTTAAGTACATGATAGACCAGCTAGAGGGGAGGGCAGTTAATACTACTGAACTTACCGGAAAAGATGGATCGGAATTAAAAGCCGCAGGAGCGGTAGTAATATTAGGCGATAATGGTAGAGATAAGGGCCCAGGAGGGAGCGCAAAGTGATTTTATAAACACAAGTGCTGATATAGCTATATATGGCGGTGCAGCAGGTGGTGGTAAATCATATGCAATACTTATTGAGGTATTAAGGCATATAACAACGGTTAAAGGTTTTGGTGCGGTAATATTTAGACGCACTAGTCCACAAATAAGAAATGAAGGTGGTTTGTGGGATACTTCTAGTAATATTTACCCGTTATTAGGTGCTCAACCAAAAGAGAGTGTGCTTGAGTGGCATTTTGATAATAGCAATAAAGTTAAGTTTGCCCATTTAGAGCATGAAAAAAATAAACTAGATTATCAGGGGTCACAAATACCTTTGATAATATTTGATGAATTGACGCATTTTACTGAGAGTCAATTTTGGTACATGTTAAGCCGCAATCGTAGTGTATGCGGAATAAAGCCATATATAAGAGCTACGACTAACCCAGAGGATGGTTGGGTACTAGATCTAATAGATTGGTGGATTGGTAAAGATGGTTATGCGATTCCAGAGCGTAGTGGAGTGGTAAGGTACTTTGTTAGGAATAATGGGGTATTACACTGGGCAGATAGCAGAGACCCACTTATTGAGCAATTTGGTAGTGATTGTGAGCCTAAGAGTTTTACATTTATAAATGCTACAATCCAAGATAACGAAATCTTATTAAAGAATGATCCTAGCTATATAGCAAATTTAAAGGCATTACCTGAAGTTGAGCGTAAGAGGTTGTTAGAGGGTAACTGGAAGGTTAAGCCAGAAGGCCAGATGTTCAAAGCTGAGTGGTGGCAATATTACGATGTACTACCTGAATTAGAGTATCGCAAAATATACGCTGATACAGCTCAAAAGACAGGGCAGTCTAATGATTACTCAGTATTTCAATGCTGGGGCAAGGGTAAAAATGGCAAGATTTACCTGATTGATCAAATTAGGGGTAAGTGGGAAGCCCCACAATTACATACACAGGCGGTTGCATTTTGGCAAAAGCATTATGGTGCTAATCCTGCAAAACTTAGAGGAATGGCCATTGAGGATAAAGTTAGTGGCACTGGCTTAATACAAGCAATTAAACACCAAGCTAGGTTCCCTGTGGAGTCTATAAAGCGCAGTACAGATAAGCAATTAAGAGCTAACGATGTGTTAGGGTGGATAGAAAGTGAATATGTTTATTTGCCTAAAAACGCCACATGGCTTTCTGAGTATTTAGCTGAATTTAGCCAATTTCCACAAGGTAGGCATGACGATCAAGTAGACCCAACAATGGACGCAATAGCTGACATGTCAGCGCCACCTAAAGGCTTAAAGGAGATGCCTAAATTTACATTTGATACATCACATGATACGGGAAGATCACATAGGCGAGGAGCATTCGCAGTATACTAAATATTGTGAGTGTTGGGAGCTAATCCGTGACGTATTAGATGGTGAATGTGTTATAAAAGAAAATGGCATTCCTTACCTGCCTAAACCAAGTGGAATGGATGAGGGGGCATATGATGAGTACAAAAGCCGCGCTAGATTTTTAGATATAACGGCCACTAGTATTATTACCTTAGTTGGTAGGCTGTTTAAAAAAGACCCTACAATTAAATTGTCTGATGGTGTTGAGTTGCCTGGTAATTTAGGCGGTATAGGTGTTGATATAAATGACCTTGCTAGAAAGCTAACAGCTGATGTAGCTAGTTATGCTAGGCATGGTTTGTTAGTAGATTTTGATGAAGAGCTAGGCCATCCTAAGATAGTTTCTTATGATGTATTTAGCATAAAACATTGGCATCAGGTTAACGGCCAATTAAAGTTATTAGTTTTAGAAGAGCAGCGTGAATGTTGCCCACTGCTAGAAGATGGTCATTCAAAATGCAGATTATTACTATATCTTGATGAAAACGGCCAATATGCAATTGAAAGGTGTGAGTTATCAAATGAGACTACCGGTAAGCCAAGATATGTTAGAGGTGAGCCAGTTTACCCAACAATAGCTGGTAAGAGGTTAGATTATATACCTTTTGTATTTGTTAGCCCTTTTGGTGCTAATTGTGATGTTGCTAGGCCTCCATTATATGGATTAGCTAGCGACGCTAAGGCTTGGTACAATACAAGTGCAGATAAGCGGCATACACTGCATTTAACTGCATTGGCAACTCCATATATTGCACTAGATGTTATTGCACTAGATTCATGCCCTGAGGACTATAAAGACATGTTTAAGGACATGAGCGTAAAGCTGGGTGGTAATGGCGGTATATTACCGGGTAATAGTGAGATAAAATTTGCTGAGATAAGCGGAGTTGGTGCTGATAAGCTTCAACAAGAGTTAGACGATATTAAGCAAGATATGCTTTTAAAGGCTGGTTTAATATCTAGTGGTAACTTGGTTAATACAGCTGCTGAAACGGCTATAATTGCACAAGGTGGCCATGTAGCTACTTTAGATGCATTAGCAGGTAATATTAGCGATGCTTTAACAAAGGCCTTACGAATATGGGCAGAGTGGGCTGGTTATAAGCCAGAGGAGTTTAGCTTTGAGCTATGTAAAGAGTTTTTTGATAGAAAGCTCAATCCACAAGAGATTACTGCACTACAAGCCGCTTACAATGGCGGTATAATTGATATTAATACATACCGTAATAATTTACGTGATGCTGGTATAATAGCTCAAAAAACCAGTAATGAAGAGATACAAGAGCGCGTTGAGAGTGATACTAACTTACTGTAAATAAAAAAAATACCCCCTCACAAGGTAGGGGGTAAAAACCCTAGGCCTTCCTCGGAGGAAGACCTAGAGTTTCTCTAGCACACGTATCACACAGTGGTGTGCTAGAAGGGGCGCCGCATTTGGCGCACCCTCTTTTTTCCGGCTTTTTAGCCGGTTTAAAGTAAAAAGGCCCCATAAGGCCTCCTTCCACCCATAATGAGTGGCTGGAGCAAGGTTAATTCCTTGCCTAGTATTTGCTATCTGTTGTGCTATTTGCACTTCTGATGTCCTTGCACCATGGGTTCAGATAACTTAAACCCTAAAGCCCCAAGCGGGGCAGATTGACAACAGCTTCTACTTTCCTTGTGTACTTGAGATAAACTCAAGCCACCTCCCTATCGTTTCAGGAGATGTAAAGCAGAAGCAAAGTTACAGAAGCATTATAACATAAAATCACTTAAAAAACTATTAAGCCTAGAGAGTTAGATGCAGACAAGTAACGAGGTATTATTAGACTTCGGCACTAGGCATCAAATTTATTTGCAGAGGTTTGCTAGCGGCTTAGTAAATAAGTTTACCAAAATATTGCAAGATGGTGATTCTGTAATAGCGGATAAATTGGCTACTAGGTTAGCTAGGCTATCAAGCGCAGATAGAAGTATAGTTGCAGCTGGTTCACCAGCTAAGACAAATGCACATAAAGCGTTTTTAGCTTTTTTAAAAGCCACGCAAGAAAGCGCTAAGAAAATATTTAGTGATGCTCTTGCAGTTGAATTAAGGGAGTTTTCAAGCTATGAGGCAGATTTTGCTAAACGCAGCTTAGAAAAGGCGCTACCACCTGTAGGTATAGCGGTAAATACTGCCAAACAAACAGACATTAATAATCTAGTTTGGGCTACACCATTAGCATTGCTTAATAATAAGCGCTCTGATGATGTGGTTAGATTAAAACCTTTTTTAGAAAGGTGGCCAGAGCGTAAAGCTCAAGCAATAAATAATTCAGTTAAATCTGGGTTATTAAATGCTGAATCAGATAGGCAGGTAGTTAGCAGGGTAAAGCAAGAGGCTTTGCGAGCAAGTATAGTTACAGCTGCGGTATATATAAGAACTGCAGTTAATCATACAGCTAACAAAGCTCGCAGTGCGGCCTACATGGCTAACAGCGACCTAGTTAAAGAAGAGATTTATCGTGCCGTACTGGACAGTGCAACAAGTCATATATGCGCTAGTTTAGATGGTACTATTTATAAAGTAGGGGAGGGGCAATTCCCACCTTTGCACATTAATTGCCGGAGTACGCGCATACCAGTGCTTTATAGTTATAGAAGCTTGGGTGTAGATGGTCTTACAAAAGGCCAGAAACAAGCGCTAGATGGTAAAATACCCGATACTCTATCATATGGGCAATGGTTATCAAAACAGCCATTAGAAACCGCTGAGGAGGTTTTGGGTAAAACAAAGGCAAAGTTGTTTAGGCAAGGTAATCTTAGTGTAGACAAGTTTGTAGATCGTAAGGGTAACACCTTAAACTTAAGTCAGCTTATGAAACGAGAGCCAGAGGCTTTTAGGCTGGCTGAAATTTAGCAATTTTATCAAGTGATTAATGACCACACAGCAGACGCTGGGGGCGATTACTTGTGCGTAAAATTCAACAACAACACAGGAGTAAACAAATGTCAGAAGACGAAAAAAAAGAAGTAGCAGAAGCTACCGAATCAACCTTTACACAAGCAGAGTTAGATGCAGCCATTAAGGATGCAGTAACAAAGCAAGTTGAGGGGTTAAAGCGCAATAATGCTGATTTAAAGGCAGAAAAAAAGGCAGCTACCGACAAGCTTAAGCAGTTTGAAGGTATTGATCTTAGTAAGCTGCAAGAATTAGCAGAAAAAGCTGAAACTCAGGAGCAAAAGCAAGCTATTGAAAATGGCGATCTTGAGAAAGCTATACAAGGCGTAAAAGATGCTGAGCAAAGGCGTTTTAAGAAAGCAATTGAAGACAGAGATTCTAAGGTTGCTGAGCTTGAGTTGGTTATTCAGGAAAGGGATAAACAGCTTTACCAATATACAGTCATTGATGGCCTGAAAAATGCTGCAATTGCGGCTGGTGTAAGAAATGAGGCTGTAGGCGATGCAGTAGCATTAGCAGAACAAGAGATTCAAAAAGACCAAGATGGCAAATGGGGTTTTAGAGACAATTCAGGTGGAATTTTAATTAGTTCGCAGTCCGATAGGGCGGGTGAATACATGCAGTCTGAGGAGTATTTCAAAACCTTTTTTAAAGAGAAGCGCAGCTACCTATATCCAGCAAGCACTGGGGCAGGTGTAAGCGGCTCTAATCAGGGTGCAGGCAGCAATGAGCCTAACCCATTTAAGCAGCAATATGGTGCTGTAACAGCTCAATCAAGATTGATCAAGAACGACCCTGAAAAAGCGCGTCGTTTTATCAAAGAGGCGGGCAGAAATCCTGCCGATTGGAAGCTTTAAAAGCCGTCCCTTTAGCCAGGGGCGCAATTCAAAACAAAACTAAAGGAGAACAAAATGGCTAATAGTAAAGTAGCAGGTTTAATCTGCGGAGAAACGTATGCAAATTATAGTTTGCGCCCCGATTGTTCAGCTCAATCTGATCTGGCAATATGGAATTCTGGTATAATCAGCCAGGAAGAAATGTTTGGAAGTATTGCCCGAGGTAAGGGCTTTGCAACTAATGTACCTTATTATGAGGCACTAGAGCATTTTGAAGATGTTGACTACACAGGTGTTGGTGGTAGCGGTGATACTCAATTACCAGATGCTGACCCGTGTGAGTGTGATGAAGTGCTTTCTACAGTAGATCGTGTAATTAAGTATTCTACTAAAAAATGTTTTAGCGAAAGTCGCTTAGAAAATATTTGCTTAGGCTGTGATGAAATGACAGCTGGCGATGTTATCCTAGAAACAGTAGGTGGTTTTTTAGCAAAAGATAAGCAGTCATTCTTAATGGCATCTTTAAGAGGTATATATAACTCTGAGGTTGCTTTAGGTGCTGGCGTAGGTAACTATGTTGATGTGCGTGGTAATACTGCACCAGATAACGTATTTACATTTGATGCACTAAACACAGCTGCATTTAATAGTGGTGCTAATTTTGGCCAGTTTGATGGTATTATCATGCATAGCCAAGTAGCAAAGAATGTAATTGCTAATAATGTATCTGATTATTGTTGTGAAACTATCAACGGTGTAGAGATTCGCCTACCAATATGGAATGGCTATCGCGTGATTGTAAGTGATCATCCAGCATTAATGGTAACTCCAGGTACGCCTGGTGATGGTTATATTTCTATCTTATTTAGAAATGGTACTTTTGGTTATGGTGAGGGTTGTGCTGACCCTTCTTACCACCCAGAGTTTTTACCGTGCAATAAGGAGTTCCAACACTATTTCTACGATGAGTTTGTAATTCATCCAAAAGGATATTGTAATAACTTACTTCAAGGTGCAGCTAATGATTACAATTACTCACCAAACAAAACTCAGTTAGCTACAGCTGGAACTTGGACACGCTCTGCAGAAAGCAGATGTTTAGGTCTGCAGTTTATAGCTTCTATGTAAAGAGGTAGGGGGCTTTCGGGCCCCCTTTTTAGTTATGATTTATACAATTGAACAAATATTGGCGTCTAGGAAGGTAAAGCCTGCAGAGCCAAAAAAAGAAGAGGTTGTGGTTGATGTAATTGAAGACAAGCCAGAGCCTAAAAAGAAAGCAAAAAAAGATAAAAAATAATGCCAAAAAGATGCGCACCACAAGGCTGTTCACCAGCTAATAGGCCTGCTAGGGGTAAGAGCTTTAAACGTTCTACTTTTATACCAGGTACAGTTGGTTCAAGTGGCCCAGTTTTAGGAGATTCTTGCACCAATCCGCTATATGTTGAGGTGTGCAATCAAATAGATTTAAGTAATGTAGAAGCTTTGCTGGCTCAGATATTAACCGAGGCACAAGCAGTAAATGCTAATACCGATACTTTAGAGGCTTTAACTGCCGACGTTAATACTAACCTGGTTAACATTACTAATGAGCTTGGTAATTTATTAACAGAGTTACAAGCTATTAATGCTAATACCGATACAGTAGAAGCGTTAATCCAGCAATTAAATGCAGATCTAAATGCGCTTATAACCAAGACGTTTGAGAGCGGTTGCTCTACTGCTGATGGTAGGTTCTTACTACAAGAATTTACTACCGTAATGTCAACAGGTGTTACATCTGTACGCTTACTAGAAAGCGACGGTGTTACTGTTGTAGCTGATGGATCACAACTTACTAAGTGTGCTAATGCGGATTATGAAGCTATAGAGAAGTGCTTTGAAGATATAAATGATAGCTCAATACGCTATCAGCGTGTAACATGGTTTGACACCGCTAATCCCACTGCAGTAGTTGCTACTGTTTGGATAGATACTTCAGGTAATGTAGTTACTGCCCCTAATGCTGCAGATGTAAAAGAATGCGCAAGCAATAGCGGTATAAAAATCACAAGCGAGCAATGCTATCAAGATGCTGGAGGGAGCACCTCCACCCCTGGTACTATTGATACCACCGCTGCAATTACTTCTGGTAGTGGAGCTCTTCTTAACGGGGTTAATGGTATCTTGCTTACGCCAGATGTGGATATGGAGTTGGTGGATTTAACTATTGATTTAGGCGCGGCTTTTGGCACGCACGCTGTTACCTTGTCTATAATGGACGGAGTAAATGGCCCTAGTTTATATACTACGCCTTCAGCTACTGTGCCTGGCGGCGGGTTTAATCCAGTTACATTCAGCTTTACTGGTTCCCCTACATTAACGGCAGGTAATACTTATCACTTGGCCTTTTCTACCAACCCTATTGTTATCTGGCAAACGGGCGTGAACGGCGCGCCAATTGACACTCGCATAGGTAGGATAATTGGTGGCACACAAGATACTGCCAACCCTCCATTATTTATAAACTTTACTACTACAACAGCTGGTACGCCAAATAGCTATAAAGTTATAACTTATTCTGATGGAGAGGTTATAGCAACTGACGCTTTAGGCAATTTAGTAGATGTCAGCGGTGGAATACCACCTAGTTGGACGCTTGTAGATTGTAAGGAAGTTTGCAATTTAGACTTAGCTGAAAAAGTAGCAGAGGCAATAGCCAATACACCAGACGTGGCAGAGGTTGCAGATGGCGTTGATATACCTAATAATTCAGCCGCTTTTGCTATACCTGTAGCGCAAGTTAGAACATTTACAGTAACTAACGAGGGCAGTAACCCTGTGGTAATTAATACACCATCGGGCACGGTAACTATGAATTTACCAGGTAGCCGCACCTTTGGCTCTGCTAGAGATAATGTAGTGTTGGATACATCAGCTTATACAATAGCGACAGGTACTAATAGTAATGCAGACGTGATATGGGAGGCGTAGGATGAGTGGATCAAGCGTTATACCTGCATCAACAGGCGGATCAGCACCAGTAGTAGACACACGTGCGGCGATTTTATCGGGTACTATTACAGCTGGCACTGTATATACAGCCAACAATATAACTCACATTAGTGCTGGTGGTACTGGCACTTTTACAGTTGTTGCTAGTGAAGATGGTAAGTTACCAGATGAGGGGGTTTATCAATCTGATGCATTGACAGGCAATCATCCTTGGCAAGCTAGAATGGATTGGCAAACTGGTCGTATTTATTACTTGCACGATACTATTAACAACAATGAGGTTACTGGTTACCAGGTAATAGCTAACTTTCCATTTGGTAATACTAATGTACAAAATAATCGCATAACTAATGCTAGTAGCTTTGCTTATACGGCGGGTATATTCAGGCAAAATAAACTAGGCGAGAATGCCAGGGTTACACTAGTTGCAGGCACTATGCAGCGTAATGAGATTACGTCTAATGCTAATGTTACCCAAAACGGTACGGGGCGTATAGAAGATTGTTTAATAAGCAATAGCAATATAACCAATCAGAATGTAAATTTTTATGATAACCAAGTAGTAACATTAAGTCAGATCAATACAAGTGGTAGCGCGGGTATTATACAATACTGTACTTTTGATTTTGGTAATGCACTAGCTTTACAGAACATTGCTAGCTTAACAATTTACTACTCCAAGTTAAGTAATGCTAGGTATTTACTTACAGGTGCACAAAGTATTAATATCCGATATACGGAAGTTCATACTTATGGATATATACAAACATCAGGGACAGCTACTTTACTATGTTATTATAATACTGTAGGTGATTTAGGTTACATAAGATGCCTTAATGGCGGTAACTTAAATGTACAACGCTCTGCATTTATTAGTAATGGTTACTTGGATCATAATTGTGGTGCCAACGCTACGGTTAATAGAGTTTACCGCTGCCACGCTGATAGCGTAGGTGGGTTTAGGTTCTTAGGCACGGCTTCTAATAATAGGTTCTATAACTGTAGAGCGTCTAGCGGAAGTTACCAACGTTTTGAAAATGACTCAACTGGCTGTTATGCCTATAACTGTTCAACAGATAGCTCAGGTTACACGCGTTTAGCAGGCTGCACAAACTTACGTTTTTATTATAATGATGCTAGAGCCAATGGGTTCTTTTATATCTTTAATACAGACGCAACTAATTATATTTACTACTGCTCAATGACAGCGCGTGGCGCAATGGATAACCGCGATATGGCAGTTAATGCAAGATGTTTTGCATTGCACGGCTCTGGCTTAGGTAGGTTTAACCTACGTAATCACGCAGGTAATATTTATTACTCTAGCGTAACAGCTTACTACTATTTGCAGGGCGGTAAAGCTACAGGCAATACATTACAGGCTTTTCACGGTTATGGCCGTCAAAGCTATACAATGCCTACAACACCAACACAAACAGGCACAGGAGTGAGAAATATATAATGAAAACTATAATAAAAAACTTAAAGATAGATCTAGTGGAAATAGTAAAAGAGCTGAAAGCTGGTGATGATGTAGCAGGTAATGTAAAGCTATTAAACAACCTTGAGGTGGCTTTTATAGACAGGATTGTAGATGCAACTGATGAGTTAGCGCAGGTGGAATTACCTGATGGAGGGCATGAATAATATGGGGTATAATTATATAAATAATCAAGCTTGTGGCGCTAAAGTTTCCGGTAGCTGTATGAGCTATAATAACAAAAGTAGCCAATCATGTTGCGACAGTAATTGCCCTATAGAGGTATGTGCTAACAAGCAGTATCAAAAGCATATTTATAAAAAAAGCCGAGATCAGATTTTTATAGAGTTTGATTGGACGGATTTTTTAGAAAGCTGTGATGATTGTGAGAAGGCATTTATTACAAACTCTACTTGGAGTGAGGATCCAGTTCAAAACACTTGTGATCCAAGCGTAACAGAGCCTACTTTGTTAAAATATCAGCCAGATTTAAAGAATAAGTTTGATGCAAAATCTAACATTAGCAGGATGTCATATGAAGGTGGTACAGACGGTGTAACTTACGAAGTTTATAACACCATCTACTATATAAAACATTGCGCTGAAATAAGCCATACGGTTAAGTTACTAGTTACAATTAAAGATTGTTAAATATGAAGATTGAAAGGGTACAAGTTAAGAAGCTTGATCTACCTATTTCAACAGTAATGGATTTTATTAGGGTTATTGATCCTAGTGAAGAATCACTTGTTGAATTGCTTGTTGAAGGGGTAATAGATAGGTTTGAGCAATATACTCAAATGTATATAAGGCCTGGTAACTATAAAGCCTATTTTAATGAAGGTGATCAATGCTTTAACTTTGATCTAAATGTAAAGTGTGTAAGAGATTTGTGCACTGGTAATGAGCTAAATTATGAACAACATAATAGGTGTTTGTGCGTTAATAATTGCAAGCAATATTGTTACGATTGTGACTCATATGATTATGTGGCAGATTTTGTAATTAAGCCTTCTTACTGCGCTTATGACATTAGGTTGGCCATAATGAGGTTAGTAGCTTATCGTTATGAATACAGGGGAGAGGCAAGCTCTAATGAGCTAGAGGATGCTGGCGTTAAACAGATTTTTGATAGCTACAAACAAACTTTTTTAAGCAATGGTAAAGATAAACAGGCCATCTTCAAGCGAGGTTAAGTTAAAGCATAGAGTGTCTATCACTAATAAGATAGATGAGCCAGATTCTGACACTGGATTAATTAGCAATCAGTACCATCAATTTGATGCTTATGCTGATATACGTGCTATTAATAGAGGGGCTTCATACTTTGGGGATGTAAATGTAGGTAGTAACCAGAATATTGACACCCATGAGATATACATACGCTATCCAAAAACATACGCGGTAGATATTACTAATTACGTTAAATTTGGTTGCCGTTGGTTCAAGATTAACTCAGTTGAAAATATTGATGAGCGTGATAGGTTTTTAAGGCTATCAGTTACTGAAAAGCGTGATGATAATAGGCGGCCAGATAGTGCAGCCAATATACAGGCTGGGATTGACCCTACGGGCTACATGCAGCCTTCTAATATATATTAATGGTACAGGTTACATTTGAGGGCGTAAGGCTAAATACAGAGCCTATAGTGGCGCGTAAATGGCTACGTAGAACTCTTTTAGAGGCTGAGACTATATCTAAGCTATCAATACGGAATAGCCCTCCTACAGGGCGCACTTACTTAATAGGTAAGGGCAGACGTAAGCATGTTGCCAGTAGCCCAGGAAAACCACCTAGAATTAGAAGTGGCAACCTATGGAAAAGCGTTAAGGGTGAGCTATTAAATGATTTTGAGGGCGTGTTAGGTACGCCAGTAAAATATGGTAAATATTTAGAGTTAGGTACTCGCAAGATGGAGGCTAGGCCTTATTTAGTGCCAGCATTGCGTAAAGCTATAGAAAACAATGTAGATAATTTTCCAGTTCTACAATTCGTACAATTTAAAAAATACAAACAAGTAACTTGATGGCTATATACTCTGACTTAATCAGAAAGCTTAAAGGCAGCAATACTGTATTTGGTGATCGAATTAGTGGAATTATCCAGCCGTTGGAGGTTTTGGAAAACACAAATCTCCCATTACCCTACCTAATGGTTGTGCCTCAATCTCCAGCGATCAACTATCCAAATGATAACTTATTAGAGATTACACATAACTTTGCCTTGGTTGCTATCCTAGACGGTGGAACAAAAGATAACTTAGCACATGCGGTAGCTGAAACTTTGCAGGGCGTAAGAGATGATCTATTTCGTGCAATACTAAACTGGGATCCAGATAAGGATTGTTATGAAGAATTTAGACTATCTAATTATCAGTTAGAAAACTTCGACGGCAAACGTGTTGAAGTAAGTTTTGAGTTTAATGTTAAAGAATACATAGATGTTAAGCAAAGTGGCGTAACTACAGAGGATCAGGATAGGTGGGATGGTCAATGCCCAGCCTATGTCCAGGATGTTGGCTTCTTGGTTAATTCAAAGTGTAAAAGTGAGGTTTGCGATGAGCAAAAATAGAGTGAATGTAGTGGCCAGTAAGGGCGCAACAGTTTTTGATGAATTAGGGCAAGTAATTAGTTCGGATACCCAAAAATCTGTAAGGCTATCAACATACATAATGAGAAGGTTGCAATCTGGCGATCTAATCAAAGCCCCCAAAACAAAAAAGAACAAAAAGACAAAAGAGGATAAGCAAAATGGTTAATACATTTGATACAGGTATACCGGCGGTAAAAACGCCTTTGTTTTATGCTAATATAAGCAAAACAAATACAAACTTTGACCCAGCATGTTGTGCTGCGTTATTAATAGGCCCAGCTACATCTGGTGCTGCAGAGCAGGTGGCTTGTGTTAATAGCGAGGCCGAGGGAATAGCACTAGCAGGTGCTGGTTCATTCTTAGCTAGTATGATTAGTCATTACTACCTTAATAATGGCGAAGGACAGCTTTGCGTTTTACCAGTAGCTGATGCAGCGGGATCTACGGCAGCTAGTCTAAATTTAGACTTTAGTGGCTCTACTGCTACCGAGGGAGGCGTCATACCTATTAATGTAGGTGCGTATGGAGTTAATAATGTACCAGTTGCTATAGGTGATACACATTTAACGATCGCAGCCGCCTTTACTGCGTTAATTAACGGTGACTCTAACGAGTTAGTAAGTGCTGTTGATAATGCTGATGGTACGGTTACTTTAACTGCTAAAAATGCAGGTACTTTAGGTAATGATATTGCAGTTGCAGTTGGTAACTTACCAGCAGGTGTATCTGTTAACGGTACTGGCTTTTTAGCTGGTGGTGCTGTTGATGCTGATTTACAAGCAGCTTTGGCTAGCATAGGAGATTGCCAATATTGTTACATAGGTTCAGCTTTTTACGATTTAACTAACCTGGGATATTTTAAAGATTTTCTAGCTGCACGTTGGGAGTATAACCAACTTAACTTTGGCATGGCATTTACTGCACATCCACGTGATACTCATGGTAATCTACTTACTTATGCACAATCACCTAATAGTCAGCATATATCTGTTACTCATTCAAACTGCACAGATAGTCCAAGCTTTGACATAGTAGGCGCATTAACTGGAGTTATTCAAAACGCTGTATGCCAAGATCCAGCAGCTAATCTACAGTTCACCTCTTTAAATGGTGTTGGGTGTACAGATAGTTGCGCTGTTGATAGTGATTGCTTTAACTTTGAAGAGGGCGAGCTATTACTTAATAACGGTATGACTACTCTACAATGTGGTGCAGATGGCTTAGCTCAAATAGTTAGGTTGCGCACTACTTTCTTAACTGATTCTATTGGCAACCCTTGTGAGGTTTATGAGGACGCAATCTCCTTATTTACAATACAGGGCATTATAGAGCGTTTGAACATATTCGTACTATCACGCTTTTCGCAAGTTAAGTTGTTTAATAACAGTGTAGAGCTTGAAGGGCGAGGCAAGGCAACAACTCCCAACTTAATAAAGGGTGCTATCTTACAATTCTTTGAAGATGAGCTGCAAGGTTTCTTAGCAGATGATGTAGCGGAATTTAAACAAAGCCTAGTTGTAGAAAGAGACGATAGCGATGCTAACCGTATAAATATTTGCTTTGACGTTAATCTGGCTAACCAATTGATTATAGTAGCTGTCAAAATGCAGCCAAGGCTAAATTAGAGCGAATAAAAAACCCCGCATAATAGGCCTGCAAGCCTAGCGGGGTTTAAAGAAGTTATATATGGATATTAACGTAATTAAAGAGTTTATGCAAGCTTATCGCGAGTTAAAGAAAGACTTATCTAGTAAGGATTTTGGCTTGGTTAGTAGGTGCCTTGGGTTTGGCCTAATGTGTTACCTACTACTCACTGGCGTGGCTGCAATTATATCGGCGTTTTAAAAGCCCCACAACATATAATCAACCATTAAGGCTGCCTTTTGGCGGCCTTTTTTATTTCACAAAACAGGAGAACAAAAAATGGCTAATGTACAAAAGTCAGGCCCAGTAGAGCTAATTATAAATGATGTAGCAATCTGTATTGCAGGTGATGCAGAATTTGATTTAACAAAACGAGAATACACTGACGCACCTTTTGGCAAAGGTTATACAGCAGTGCGCAAAAGTGTAAGTGTAACAGTGCCAGTATATTTAGAGGATAGCACACTAAATATTGATCAAATACAGGAGTTGGATTGCCCAAATATCCAGTTAAAGCTGTTTGATGGTAGTGTTATAGCGTTTTTTGATGCATGGGTTATACCAGGCGCTTTAAGCACTGGAGAGGGCACTACAAGCCTAGAGATTAAGGCTAGAGATTATCAAAGAGTATCATAATTTTGCTCTTTTAAAGTAATAGCAACTAGTCTGCGTATAGCTTCTGAGTGGCTAGTCAACCTTTACATACCTTCCGTATTGATCAAATGTAGCTAAGTCAGAGTCTTTAAGAGGCTTCAACTTAAATGTATTAGGCTCCTCATCATATTTAAACCACTTGTATATAACTTTTTTTATACGGGCCTGCTCAAGAGATGGCATAATGGATTCGTGGAACTGCTTTACATTTCTGTTTGCAGCAAAGTCAGGAGCTATAATTGTAAGGTTGGTAAAGCTATTGCCGTTTGTAGAAGCAGTACCATCAAAATCCCAAAGCATTTTTCTAAGTGCTGGCCCAAGCTGATCTCTAATTATGGGGAAACCCATGACCTGAGATTTAATTATTTTGCTTTTATATTGTTTTAATCTAGCGCTGTCACTCTTAGTAAGCTTGACGCTTTTTAAATTCTGGTAAATCTTTACCTTATCATTTAGCAGCTTAAGGCATAATCGCATCTCATTAGCGGACTCATCACAACCTTTAAAATCTTTCTTTTTTGCCATCATAAAATCAGCAAATGATAGTTTCTCTAGGTTTTCTAAAGTTTCTCTGCTGTATCCTGTCTCACCTGTGCTTATTGTTTTCTCTTTAAGCGGCTCTGCAGAGGAAGAATCAAACATAAGCACAACAGAGACGAGAGCTACAATAAATAAAGTTTTCATAATTGAACAATTTGGTTGTAAGGATTCAGAGTTACAACCTAAAATTTCTTCAGTCAATCGCTCTTTTTTAGCCCCAAGGCTAATAATCGACGAATAGCTTCGGAGCGATTGGGAAAGTCCTTTTGTTCTGAACGCCATTTATTAATCAAATCAACATCTGTTTTATCCAACAATAAATTAATTCTTACTTGTTCTTGTTGCTGTGTCATTCTTTTAAAATAACATACTACAGAAAGATAATCAAATCTTATTACGGTCAAAATAATATTTGACACATGATAATATTTATTTTAGTGTGAGTGTAACAAGCCAAGGAAGTGGTGACGCACTCCCAAGGCTCTAACCATAACCATTACTAGGAGTAATAATCATGTCTAAAAACACAATAACAGAAAACACTAACGATTTAAAGTTTGAAGCGGTGGCTGATAACTTACACGAGCTAGAAAGTAAGTTTGTGGACAACTTAATAGGCGAGGACGCAGCTGTGGTGCGTAGGTCGGCCTTTGCTTTATTATGTAAAAGCTCAGAACATTTTGCAGATAAACAATTTGACGAGGGTACACTAAATGCTTTTGTTCAAATCGCTGAATGTGTAGGCGAGCAGTTAAGTAAGTTTGAAAGCTTTGTTGAGATGCTAAAAGCTGCTCAAGTAAGAGCTATGATAGTTTTACAACAGCAGTTAAACCAACAACAAGCAATGGGGGTGTAAGATGTTAGGATTAAGTAGAAAGAACGAAGCGCCAGTTTTAAATAACAAAGACGGCAAGGTATTTGTTAGTAGTTTAGATATTGCTGATAATTTTGGGAAGCAGCATAAGAATATTATAAGAGATGTTGAAAATATAGAGTGTACACCAGAATTTAGTGAGCTCAATTTTGAGCCCACCTCATATTTAGATAAATCTAACCGTGAGAGTAAATGCTACAATATCACTCGAGATGGCTTTTCATTTTTAGTGATGGGTTTTACTGGTAAAAAGGCAGCAATATGGAAAGAAAAATACATTGAAGCCTTTAACAAAATAGAGGCGGAGTTAAAAAATACTCCAGCTCCACAACTATCACCAGATGAGATAGTGCAGCAAGCATTGCTTATACAAGGCGAGAAGGTAAAGAAGCTAGAAACTAAAATAGAGCAAGATAAGCCAAAGGTTGAGTTTTACGATGCTTGTGCCAATAAAGATGGGCTATACAACTTGCGTAATGCTGGCAGGGCTATATGCGAGACGCCAAATAAGTTTATTAGCTGGCTAAAGCAAAGTGGTTACTTATTTTATGAAGGTAAAAAGCTAGTTCCATATGCTAAATACAGGCAGCAAGGCTTGTTTGAGGTAAAGGTAGTACATATAGACGAGAAAGAATATGCGCAGACTTACGTAACACCAAAAGGCTTGCGTTCGTTTCAAGAAAAATGGAGTAATTTAAAGGTAGCATAATGAAAGTAGTAGATTTACAAAAGCCAATCACAATACATATTGACGATAAGCCAAAAGAGGTAAAAGCAATAGAAATTGAGGAGCCTACTTATGGGCAAATCAGGAAATTAGATTTTTCTAATATGAGTGCTTTTGAGACAACGGACAAATTTATAAAAATTTGCTGTAAGTATGTCGGTTATTCTGACGTGCCAATCTTAGATAGCCATTTAGACCAACTTAGCTTACAAGATGTTGGTAAGCTAGACAAGGCTATGTCTGTTTTTACAGAGGGCTTGTAGGAATAACAGATGATTTAGTCTGTACTATATCTATAAGCCTAGCAATTCCTATACAATCATTTTTTGATATGGAATTGTCATTACTAATTAAATATTGCGAAAAATATATAGAGCTAAAAAAACACAATGTTTAGCATTAAAGCCACTCTTACATTAAGGGACAAACTAACTAAGGAGATTAGCAAGTCTGCTGATTCTGTAAAAAGGTTAGGCAACAACTTTAAGAAATTAGGGCAAGATGCTGGTAAAACAGGTAGGAATATAAGGCAACGTTTTAAGCGTAGCTTTGCTGCCGTGGCTGATTCTGCAAAGGTAGCTTTTGATAAAATGAAGCGTGGCCTACGCAAAATTGGCAGTAGACTTGGTAAGTTAGGTGGTGGCTTTAAGAGGTCGCTTAGAAATATATCATTTTTTGGTATTGGCGCAGCTGCTGCAATTGGTTTATTTGCAGATAGATATTCTAAGAGAGCTGATGAGGTTGAAAAAACGTCTTTGAAGCTAGGCGTTGGTATAGAAGCCTTACAAGAGTTGCGATTTGCTGCGGATAGAGCGGGAGTCGCAGCTAGCTCTTTAGACAATGGAATCAAGTTTTTACAAAAGAACTTAGGAGAATTGCAAGATGGCACAGCAGAGCAGGTAGATGCTTTTAGAGATTTAGGTTTGTCATTTGAGGATTTTCAAGGTCTATCTCCTGACAAAGCTTTAATTAAAGCTGTTACAGCACTTGGTAAGATGGAAGATCAGGCAAAAAAAACACAAACAGCTATGGCTTTATTTGGTAAAGCTGGAACAGAGCTTATATCTTTATCTGAAGAAGACATACCCGCCCTTATAAAAAGAGCTAGGGAGTTGGGGCTATCAGTGACTAGAACTGCAGCAAAAGGCGCGGCGGCATTCAGAAACTCTCTTACTGACTTAGGCGGCGCTGTAACAGGATTGTCCAATAGCTTAGGAGCCAAATTACTACCAGTTTTAAGGCCTACCGTAGATAAACTTACTCAGTTTATAGTAAAAAATAGAGAAAGTATAAGCAGTGCCATAGCTACAGTCGTTGATACACTGGCGAGTAGCTTCAAAAACTTATTAAGCTTTATTAGCGACCCAAATAAAATAAGGGAGTTTGGCAATGCTATTGCAGATGGCTTTGTTCGCGCTAAGAATATAGTAGTTGAACTGCTCTCTGGTATAACTGAGTTGTTAAAAAGACTTGGTGTGCTTGAGAGAACGGCCTCAGAAAGGGCAGCTAAAGCTAGAAATTCATTCACAAGCGGAGCTGTAAATCAAGTAAATGGCCTTGCTGATGCTGTTGCTCCATTGACAGATGCACAAGTATTAGAGTTACAGGAGCGTGATGGAACTTTTACTAGCGCTGGCGAGTTAATAGAAATATCCAAACAAATACGAGATAGAGATGCATCTTTTGCAAATGTGCTTAATCAGTTATTAACTGCAACTATTGACCAGACAACTGTTATAAAAGATCAGCAAAGACCTGCAAGTAGCCCAGTTATAGTTAATCAAGCACGAAACACACAGCCTACTTTGGCATATACTAGCCCTGTGCAAATACAATAATAGTCTCAAATATTTACTATCTGAAATTTAAAGTGTATTTGCTGTAATTATTTTGCTATTACAAAAAAGTATGATATTATCGTAGTAAAGAGGTGTGTGAGATGCATAGAGCTACATTTAGTATTGAACCAAAAAACTTTGAATTTCTAGAAGGTGTTGCTGCGAATAATCGTAGTGCGTATATTAATCAATTAATTGCCGATAGAAGGCAAGCAATGCTTGAAATATCTATTATAGAGGCAAATGCTGAGGAGTCTGCTAGCGGTTATTTAGATGAGCTAGATGATTGGGATGTTACTTTATCTGATGGTTTAAATGAGTAATTATAAACAGTTAGATATATATTGGGTTGATTTAGATCCAACAAAAGGTGCTGAAACAAGAAAAAGGCGTCCTTGTGTTATACTGCAAGCTGATCTTGTAAATACTATGTCTCGTACTTTATTGGTTGCGCCAATATTGCCAGGTCATAAGAAGTGGCCCTTTGTGGTTAATATTAAAGCAACTAGCACTAATGGTTTAGACAAAGATAGGCATATCAACTTAAAGCAGGTTAGAGTTGTTGATGTTTCTAGGGTAAGTAAGCAACAAGGGAAAATAGAAGACAAATATTTTCCAAAGATTCAAAGTAAGATCAAATTAGTCTTCGGAATTAATAGCTAGTAACTAGGTATATTTGCTTGCGAGGGTGATTTGTGGTATAATGCTGCTCATAACTTTGTGCCCAGGGCCTTGGGCATAATGGTAAATTATGGGTCGCTATTTTTTGATTTTGGGTGGTTTAGAGCTAGGAATCTGAAGGCTTTTTTCTTTCTTTTTGTATTCAACCCCCG
>Ga0163111_10000449_pt1 | contig 24719 bp, 24 predicted proteins | sample CRUFie1St18metaG_FD_109645 | JGI IMG/M metagenome (GOLD analysis project Ga0163111, IMG submission 109645) | Marine microbial communities from the Costa Rica Dome - CRUD Field 142mm St18 metaG | ecosystem: Environmental > Aquatic > Marine > Oceanic > Photic zone | place: Costa Rica: the Eastern... | reverse complement strand
CTATTAGAAACTTTAGGTAAGTCAGATGATATGTACCAAGAGTTTTTTGATATACAAGCGATGTCAGATAAACATGATTATCTTACAGATTTTAACATGAATACAAAACATGACATGGCAAAGACTATGGCAGTCTATAGTGGGTTTACTGAAGGAGTGCAACTATTTAGTAGTTTTGCGATACTTTTAAATTACCCTAGACATAACTTGATGAAAGGTATGGGACAGATTGTTACATGGTCAATTAGAGATGAAAGTCTGCATGTAGAAGGCTTATCAGAATTATTTAGAACTTTTATGAGAGAGAATCCAGAACTGTGGACTGATAAATTAAAGTATGAAATTTATTGTGCTGCGGAAAGGACGGTAGAATTAGAAGATAAATTTATCGACATCTGTTTCAATAAAGTTTCAGTACCAGACCTAACTGCGACAGAAGTAAAGGAATATATCCGATACATTGCCGATAGAAGATTACTCGGTCTGGGTATGAAGGCTATCTTTAAAAGCACGGAGAATCCGTTGCCTTGGATAGATATGCAAGTTAACGCAGTTGAGCATACCAACTTTTTTGAAAACCGTGCTACCGAGTATGCTAAGGCTAGTACACAAGGAAATTGGCAGGATATATTTAAATGACAGAACAGTTACAACCAACTATCACTATAGATGGAGTTGAGCATGATGTTGCAGATTTAAATGATGAACAGAAATCTATCATTGGACACTTACAATTATGTGACCAACAGATTGCTCATTATCAGAATATGTTAGCATTAACTCAAACTGCAAGACAGGCCTATATAAATGACTTAGGTAGTCAACTTAATACAGCAGAAGATAAAGAATGAATATCTATATAGGGTATGAATCATCTCACCCAGAAATGTTTGAGGTGTGTAAAGAATCTATACTTAGGTTTAATCCTACGCATAAGATTTACCCTTTGATTAAGTCTGATTTACAGGAACAAGGTATCTATACTAGAAAAGAAGAAAGTGCAAGTACAGAGTTTGCTTTCACTAGGTTTCTTGTTCCTTACCTGTCTGACTATACTGGGTGGTCATTATTCTGCGATGGAGACTTCATGTGGCGATGTGACCCACAAGAAATAGTACATCACAAAAATTCACACAAATCCGTCATGTGTGTAAAACACCCACAATTTATTTTAGAAGATAAAATAAAAATGGACGGAAAGATAAATAGACCATACAAGAAAAAGTATTGGTCTTCACTAATGTATTTCAATAATGCATTATGTAATTCACTAAGTTTGTGGTATGTCAACAACGCAGCCCCAGTACATCTACATGGTTTCTCATGGGCTTTAGGGCATGATGATACTGACGGCGTTGGAGACTTACCCGCATCATACAATGCTATGGTAGGTTACTATGATTTTGGTAACTATGCCAAAGCAGTTCACTTTACAGACGGTGGCCCTTGGTTAGGTGACCACAATAATTTTAAACACCCACTATACGAGAAAGAATGGATAAACTTATCAGAACAATTGAAGACAAAGAAATCATCTTTGTAGGAAATTCAGTAGAAATATTACAGCATAAGAAAGGAGAGTGGATAGACTCTCATGATATTGTTGTGCGTTTTGGAAAGGGTATGCCAACCCCTGATAAGTATGAATCAATAGGACAGCGTACTGATATATGGATATCTGGTTTTCTTAGAAGTAAACATCAAATATATTATCCAATGGCACTTAAACTCTTAAACAGAGCGAGAGTTGATTTAGACAGCGATGTGTCAAGACATAAAATTGGAAAAGACTGGATAACTATGTTTACAGATGACGAGTTGAAATCTATTTATAAAGAATTCGGTATAAAAAATAACGACTTCCATGCAAAGCGTCCTTCAAATGGATTTATTTCAATCTTATTTTTCACTCGTATGGTTCATGTATGGAAAAAATTGTCATTAATAGGATTTGACTTTTTCGCCAAAGACGCTGGTTTCAAAGTAGGGAATGCTATACCATACTCGTGGCATCTTCCGATAAATACAGTGAATGAGAATCCCCATATGGGAGCCACAGAACGAGGCTATGTAATGGATTTGGTTCGAAAAAATATTTTGGATTGGAAAATTTTGTCAGACCTCGAGGAAAAATCAGTCGATTTTACCTAACTTATAACCCGCCTGAACTAACTTTCTAGTTGTAATCTTTTGTTTTTCTGATTTTAAAAGAATTTGTTCATTCAATCTAGCATTTCTTAGATTCAATGGTATCTTGTCTATCAAGTTTCCATAGAGTTCGAATGGTGTTGCTAGTTGAATCCCTGTTGGTAATGAATAATAATCAGACATCAATACACTATGGTCTATATTTATTGAGTATGACTTTCTTAACATTATATTGTGATTGATACAGTCCTTTGGTCCGATAGCGTCTAACTTAATTAACTTATCAAGTCTACCGTCCATATACAAAGGCATATCTACTGGTTTGAGTTTCATCAACGCCCTAAAAAATACTACATTACTGCAGTTGTTTAGGTACGCATCTATTTGTGGTTCGCCCTTGAATCTAGTTGCAAAATGAGTTCCACCCTTAAAGAACAAGTTCCCATCTCTCATCTTCATCAATGCGTCGTAGTTTACCATAAACATATCCCAATCATATTGTTTAAATGCTACACTTTCCCATTGCGCATCAGTTATATTCTTTCCTTGCGGAACTTTATGATTAATTTTTAGAATGTTATAGTAATTTTTATATGCTGGGTGTTGTCTATACATTAGTTTTCTGTTTAGTACCCCAACTTTATTTTCAAAGTAAGACTCTGGTGGTATATGTCCACTAATCAGTTTACCTGGATTGAATATGTTATTACCTGTAATAACCATAAGTCTTTTACTTGGTCTTTGTGATTCTGGTTTATCCATATACCATCTTCGCATATGAAGTATCATCTTAGAAATATTATTACTTATTCCTGGTAATTGATAGCATTTAATATCTCTAAAGTTTTCCATCGCCCATTCTACTAAGACCTCGTCCCACTCTCCCCATTTAAAATATAGGTGCACGCGGAACTCCTCCGACTTATCAAGTAGAGACGCTAGTGTGAAAGCTGTGTAGTCTTTCTTATATAATATTGCTATATCAATCATTTGTGTATTTTATACTCCCAAAAATTATCTAAATACCTTTCCATTCTATCCTCTGCATCATCATCAAAGTCAAATATTATACCAGACCTTTTTGATGAGAGAATCTTACATATTGCATCGTAAGCTGTGCAGTGTTTTGTATTGCTACATGCTGCATAGAAACTTTCATATGTAACGAGTTTCTTTTCTCTTATCTTTCTAGGATTAGATACTAGTTGTAATTTCTTTCCTAATAATAGTGCGATGATTCCCATTTCACTATTTGGACAGGTTGCTACTTCTTTACAATTAAGTAGTAGTTCATACCCACCCTCTTTTTTATGTAAAACATTTTCTGCCCCAACTTCCATATTCCATTTTGCTATCCAAACAGGAGCAGTTATTGGGTGCGGTTTTACTTTAAAACCTTGCTCTTTTACGAGTTCTTTGACTTTTCTAAAGTTAATCAATGGGCCATTCATTAAGTTACTGCCTGGCGGAAAGATAACTTTGTCATAAAACTCTGTATTCCATTGTAATGAATACTTGTTTTGTAAGTTTGCTTTTATCTTACTAATTCGTTCTTCATCAATTTTTATATCTGAATCAACGATACTTTGTAAGATTTTATCATTAATTTTTACTGAACTAACTCTCATGTAAATACCTTTACCAAGAAAGTCAGTATATAACCAGCCCCTTATAGTTTTGACTTCATTAGTATTAAACCATAAGTCATATTCAAAAGGTGCTCCTCTATGAGATTCAGGTATAATTCTTTTCTTGAATTTATTAAGTAGTTCTAAATCTTTCTTAGGTCTAAAACTACTACCTGATTTCATAAAGTGAGTTGGGATATCTCCTAACTCCTCATGTATACTCATTTGTTCAAGAGGTTTATTAGGTTTTATTGGTCTGCCTTCTTCCATTCCTTAACCTCTTGAATTAATTCAAATAATCTTTTTTCTATATTTTTCATGCGGTCTTCGTTTTCACCTATGGTATCGAAGATTGCGCTCATCATACTCTCGAGTTTCTTATTTACATACTCAGGAGTGACTTCGTTCTTTTTAAATCCTGCCATTCATTAACTCCATTTAGAGCCGTCCCAGAAGGAAGCCCCTAAATCGGAGGCGCTTGATACTTCAGTATCGAATATTGTTCCTGCTGAGCTGGCTGTTATTCTTTCGTAAACAACTGTATCTGTTGCAGTAGCAAATACTGTCAGATGGTCAGTTGTAATTGTTGTGTCTGTTGCTCTTGTTGTTTCAAATGTTGTTGTTGTACCTGCTTCTTCTGTTCTAGTTGTTTCAAATGTAGTTGTTGTAGCAAATGCAGTTTCAAATGTAGTTGTAGTAGACTTACTTGTCGCTGTTGCTCTAGTTGTAGCAGTTGTTTCTGTTGTATTAAATGTAGTAGAAGTTGACCTACTTGTGTCTGTGCCTCTACTTGTACCTGTTGTAGTATCGGTATTAAATGTAGTTGTAGTAGACTTAGTTGTATCTGTTGATGCAGAAGTACCTGTTGTAATTGTAGTATCAAATGCAGTCGTTGTAGATTTACTTGTTGCTGTTGCTCTTGTTGTAAGTGTTCCAAGAGTTGTAGCATAAGTCGTTGTAGTATTCTTACTTGTATCTGTTGCTCTACTTGTACCTGTGGAACTAGAAGTATTGAATGTAGTTGTAGTATTCTTACTTGTTTCTGTTCCTCTACTTGTTGCTGTTGTAGTATTTGTATTAAATGTTGTAGTTGTAGATTTACTTGTTGCTGTCGCTCTACTTGTAGCAGTTCCACTAGAAGTATTGAATGTAGTTGTAGTTGCTCTACTTGTACCTGTTGCTCTTGAAGAAGTTCTACTTGTACCATATGCTGTTTCATAAGATGTACCTCTAGTTGTAGAAGTATTATCTGTGTAAGCAGTTGTAGTAGTATAAGCAGTTGTTGTACTTCTACTTGTACCTGTGGCTCTACTTGTATTTGTATTATTTGTAAAACCAGTATTATCTACATAAGCAGTTGCTGTATTTCTAGTTGTATTAGTTACATTAGTAAACCCTGTATTATCTTCATAGGCAGTACTTGTATCTCTCGCTGTGTTTGTAGCGTTTGTAAATCCTGTATTATCTGTATACGCTGTTGCTCTACTTGTATTTGTATTTCTTGTAGAGTTATATCCAGTAGAGTTTGTAAACCCTGTTGAATTTGTAAATCCTGTATTTCTAGAAGTGTTTGTACTTCTGGCAGTATTTGTATTATTTGTAAATCCTGTGTTCCTACTTGTATTCGTACCTCTAGCAGTATTGGTATTTCTAGAAGTATTGTAGGCGGTGTTCCTACTTGTGTTTGTGTTATTCGTAAACCCTGTTGCATTTGTAAACGAAGTATTATAACTTGTTGAGTTTGTAAATGATGTAGTATACGAGGTGTTCCTACTTGTTGCTCTAGAGGTGTTAGTGTTAAACTCCTCTGTGTTTACAAAGGTTCCGCTTTCTTCTTCCTCTGTTGATAAAGTAAATGTTAAGTTTGTAAACGAGGTGTTATAACTTGTTGACCTACTTGTGCCTCTAGAAGTGTTGGTATTTCTACTTGTACCCCTAGCAGTATTAGTGTTTCTAGAAGTGTTTGTAGAGTTTGTAAATCCTGTTGCTCTACTTGTTCCATAAGATGTAGAGTTTGTAAACCCTGTATTATCTGTGTAAGCTGTACCCCTACTTGTATTTGTACTGTTTGTAAATCCTGTATTATCTGTATAGGCTGTTGCTCTCGATGTATTTGTGTTTCGAGCAGTATTAGTGTTTCTACTTGTACCATAAGATGTAGAGTTTGTAAATCCAGTATTTCTAGAGGTATTTGTAGACCTAGCAGTGTTTGTGTTGTCTTCGTAGGCGGTACTTGTATCTCTTGCTGTATTTGTAACCCTAGCAGTATTGGTATTATCTTCGTAAGCAGTTGCTGTATCTCTACTTGTATTTGTAGACCTAGAAGTATTTGTATTATCTTCGTAAGCAGTAGTTGTATCATACGCAGTTGTTGTACTTCTACTTGTTGCTGTTCCTCTACTTGTGTTTGTACTATTTGTAAAACCAGTATTCCTAGTTGTTGTTATCGTCGTGTCATACGAAGTCGTATAGGTTGTAGTTGTATTGTACGAAGTAGTTGTAGACCTATCTGTCTCAAAAGTTGTAGTTGTTGTATAATTTGTTGTTGTATTAAATACAGTAGTAGTCGACCTAGTAGTATTATAGGTTGTAGTTGTAGTATAATTTGTTGTAGTAGTAAACGTAGTAGTTGTAGACCTTGTAGTTTCAAAAGTCGTTGTTGTATTAAACGCAGTTGTAGTTTCAAAGGTCGTTGTAGTTGACCTAGTTGTATCAAAAGTAGTTGTAGTTGTATAGGTAGTATTAGAATCAAAAGTCGTAGTTGTAGACCTAGTTGTTTGATACGCTGTTTCTGTATTAAACAGAGTTGTAGTAGTGAAAGTCGTAGTTGTAGACCTAGTTGTATTATAAGTCGTAGTTGTTGTATACTGCGTTGTTGTAGTAAATGTAGTTGTGGTAGCCTGTGATGTCTCAAAGGTTGTTGTAGTATTATAAGTTGTAGTTGTATTAAATACAGTTGTAGTTGCTCTTGTTGTAGAGATAGTTGTATCTGTACTTCTAGTAGTGTTAAATGTGGTTACAGTATCTGTTGCCCTGTTTGTATCAAAGGTTGTATTTGTTGCAAAAGCAGTTTCTTGTGTTCCTGAGATATAGGTTGTTTCTGTATTTGTAGACCTACTTGTTTCATGCACAGCACTAAACGGCCCTTCAAGAGAGCCGCCGTTGTTCACGAACACCTGATTTACTCGTCTAAGAGTTCCACCGTCATTGACGGCAATAAATCTGATAGTTCGGAGTGTTCCGCCATCATTAACAAATATTCCCATTATATTCCTCTATTAATATACGAAGAAAATGTGACCATCATTTGTACTGCCTACTCCAGTAGGTGCAGTAGTAGTGATTGTGAACGGTAGTCTTGACTTTGCTATAGTTCCACTTCCAAGTTTGTCAGTACTAACTGACCCTTGAAATGCTCTACTAGAGTCAATTGCTTGTGTTCCATCAATTTTGATACCTGCGTCTTCGATGTTAAAATCTAATTTCTGTCCCATTGTTATACCTCTATCGTTGTTCTGATATACTTATACGCCATTGTGTCTGTTGATGCTGGCGTTGCTCTTAACCTTACATTACCACCTGATATATCAGCATCGAATGTTGCTTGCGCACCATTGTCAAATATAGAAGCGTACTGTGTAAGATAAACGGTTGACCCATCATGGAATAATACTATCTCTAAAGATTGATAGTCACCATCAGTTGAGTTTACTACTTGTACTAAATACTTAGCAGTTCTAAATGCTGATGCACTAAATGAATCTACTGTAAACTGTGATGTTGCAGTTGAACTTGCTGTACCTGTATGGAAACCAGCAACTTCGTCAAGATGTAACATTTGTGGTGGGTTACTATCTTGAACACCTACATTACCTGTAGTTACTATTGTTGCTCCATTTATTTGACCACTATAAGTAACATTACCTGTCATTGTTTGTCCAGATAAAGCATCTGATTTAAGTTCAGAAGATGAAACAGCATTTGCTGATATTTCACTTGCTCCGACAGCGTTTGCTTGTATCTTTGCCGCTGTTACAGAGTTACCTGCTAGTTGAGCAGTATTAACCTGTGCGTCATCGATATGCTTAGTAAGAATACTATTCTGTGCTATCTTTGTGCCGTCTACTGCGTTATCTGCAATGTTGCCTGTTGCTATGGTATTCGCTGCTATCTTACCTGATGTTATTGCATCATCAGCGATATCTCCTGTTGCGATTGTTCCATCTAGTATCTGGTCAGTAGTAATCTGCCCATCATCAATATGTCTTGTTAGAATACTATTTGATGCAATCTTTGTACCGTTGACAGCATTATCTGCTATGTCTCCAGTAGCAATAGTGTTTGCTGCTATCTGTGTAGTTGTAATTAAACCGTCAGGTATATGTATAACTCCGATAGAGTTCTGAGCAATCTCACTTGCTCCAACAACATTCTGTGCTATCTTAGCCGCTGTAATCGCATTGTTTGCTATATCGCCTGTTGCAATTGTACCATCTAATATCTGTGCAGAAGTAATCTGACTATCATCTATATGTTTTGTTAGAATACTGTTCTGCGCAATCTTTGAACCGTTTACAGCATTATCTGCAATCATGCTGTTTTCTACAGCACTTGCTTGTATTGTTGCTGAGCCTGTTACATTTCCACTACCATCAAAAGATGCAGATGTCCAAACGACATCTCCTGTCATTCCAATAGTTCTTCCTGTTGCTAATGCAGTTGCTGTATCAGCATTACCTGTAACATTACCTGTGATATTACCATAACCCATGTTAAAGTCAATATCGGCTTGTGCGTAACCTGTTCCACTAGTATTAACTGTTGTGGTTGGTTGTGATTGTAAATTTCTAAAGAATGTCCATCTAGAGTTACTTGCGTCTCTAAATATACCAGCATATTCATCTTGTGACCCACTATCATCATATAGTCCATAGAAACCAATGTCAACTGCGTCTGATGAGTTGTTGGTTGTTGCTAATGATATCATTGGGTCTGCAACTGTTAGTGTTGTTGATGAAACAACTGTTTCTGTTCCAGATACTGTTAGATTACCTGAAACTGTTAAATCTGATACTGTAAAGTTTGCTGAACTATCTAACTCATCGGCTCCGACTGCATCTGCTGCTATCTTTGCTCTTGTTACTTGGTCTGCTCCAAGATGTATTGTATCAATACTGCCTGTTACTAGTTCTGCGCTATCTACTGAGTTTGCAGCGAGTAAGTCCGCAGTTACAGTTCCACTTGGAATCTGTGTTGCTGTTACAGAGTTATTTGCTAGTTCTGAACTACCTACTGCGTTTGCTGCTATCTTTGCTGAAGTTATTGCATTATTTGCTATGTCTCCAGTCGCTATTGTTCCGTCCAAGATTTGGTCGGTTGTAATCTGTCCATCATCAATGTGTTTTGTTAAGATAGAGTTTTGTGCTATCTTAGTACCATCTACTGCATTATCTGCTATATTACCAGTAGCAATAGTGTTTGCAGCAATATCTGCTGATACAATAGTACCATTTACTATCTTGGCTGATGTGATTGAATTGTTTGCTAAATCTGCTGTTACAATCGTACCGTTTGCTATACTTCCAGATACGACTGCATTGGCTGCTAATTTAGCGGCTGTTACTGCATCATCTGCAATATCGCCTGTTGCTATTGTGCCATCTAAAATTTGGTCTGTTGTTATCTGACCATCGTCTATGTGTTGTGTCAAGATTGCGTTATCTGCAATCTTAGCGCTAGTTACTGCATCGTCTGCTAACTTAGCGGTGGTTACATTTCCTGCTGCTATATGTATAGTATCAACACTACCTGTTACTAATTCTGCACTATCAACTGAGTTTGCGGCAAGTTGTGTTCCTGTAACAGCATTACCTGCTATCTCTGAACTACCAACTTGGTTTGCGGCAATCTCTGCTGAAGTAATAGCATTTGCGGCTATCTTTGCAGTGGTTACTTGACCTGAGCCAATATGTATTGTATCAATACTACCTGTAATTAATTGAGCAGAATCTACTGAGTTTGAACCCAATGCTGCTGTGTTGATTGCATTATCTGCTACAGCTGTAACCGCTGTATCTTGTAATTGTGCTGCCCCAATAGCGTTAGTTGCAACTTCGGAAGTGCCAACAGCGTTTTCTGCTATTTCACTTGAACCTACTGCGTTTGCCGCTATCTCACTGGCAGTTATGGAATTACTGACTATCTCAGTAGTTCCGACTGCGTTCGCCTCAAGGGTAGAGACTAATGCGTTTTGTTTTCCTATGAGAGACATATTATGTTTGCTCCAAATATGAGAGCGTTACATCTATCGAAGATGCGACATTGCTCTGTACCTTGATTGCGTCTCCTGCTTCTAAAACAACTTTACCGTCTCCACCTACTGCTACAATTGTTGTGCCACTAGGTATTGGTGTACCGTGTGTTAGACTTATATGGGTAGAAGAACTTGAATCGAAAAACTGTGCAGTACCCTCAATCGCTCCGCCACTTTGATTACAAAGATATAGACCGATTATTGTACTTGTAGTTCCTGATGGACAAGTATATACAGTTGTAAGCGATGTGCCTACATCTGCGCTTGTTGCTGTTTTAAAGTTTGATGCCATCTTATTATCCTAATGCTATACTCATTGCAAGAACATCGGACAAATCCACGGTAGCATCTGGGTCATTAAAGTTTGCTACCGCTACGATTGTTCCGTCTTCTTTCTTTGTGTATATCTTTTTATCAGAAACATTCATAGCAATTTCGTGAGTTGCTAAATCCGACCCTGTCGGTACATTTCCTACTGTTTCTGACCTTTTTATTTTTATAGTTTGAGCCATTCCTAGAATGTACCTCCATCTAAGGTGTTACTCCATGTAACTGTGGAAGATGCTCCGACTTGTAAAATTTGTCCTACTGAATTTGTAGAATCATAAGTTCCTATTGAAAGTCTTGAATAACCACCGTTTGAACCGTTTGCTCCAAATAGAATATCTCCATTTGCAGTTGCAGTTATACCTTTCAATCTTATTGTATCTGAGTTGATTTCTATTGCTTTATCATCAACATTAACTGATAGAGTGTTGCCTGACTTAGCAAGTCCAGCCCCACCTGAAATCTGTCCAGCACCTGAGAATTGTGTAAATAGAAGTGAATCACTTCCGAGTGTAGCAGTACCTGTTACTGATGTTAATACATAAGCATTATCTGCATTGTTTGACCCTTCTTCAACAAAGGTGAATAAACCACCTGTAACTTGCGTTGAAGAATCTGCATCTGTTACCCTTGTTAAAACAAAGGCATTACTGCCGTCACCCACAGTTGTTACACTATAGATACCGTTATGTGCGGCTGAAGACTGGTCTTTTACTAATATTCTGTCTCCAGCTGAAGGAGTTACACCATCAATTGATAGTGCTCCGTTTGCGTCTGCTGTAAGAGTTGCTCCAACTCCGGACGACCCATTATTATATGAGGCCGATAGGTTTGCTGTAGTACCTACTCTTACTGAATCTTTTATGTCTAGTGCTTGTTTTACACTATCAACATATGACTTGTTTGCTGCGTCTGTACTTGATGTAGGTGTCGCAACATTCTGTAATCTGTTAGACCCGAAGTCTACTGTTTGTGAACCTGCTACTGTTAGTCCAGCGTCAAAGTCTGCTGATGCTCCGAAAGTTGGAGTACCAGTAACTGTGATTGCATCACTTGAAGCATTACCTAAAGTTATTGCTCCGTTCAATGCGGTATCGCCTGAAATTGTTAAGTCTGCGCTACCTGTTATGTCGCTTGTTACTGCTAAAGTACCAGCAACTGCTGTGTTACCTGAAGAAGCATTTACTGTAAACTTGTTTGTTGCAACATCAAAGTTACCATCAACTCCTAAAGTTGTAGTTACATCTAATGAAGCGCCAAGTGTTACTGCACTTGATACATTTAATGTGTTGTTTAAGTCTACTGCTTTTGCGATTTCAATTTCTTCACTACCGTTTGTAGTGATAAATTTCATGTATGAGTTTCCACCCTCATTGATGTCTAAAGCAGCGGCTTGGTTATCGGGTATTGTTAATGAGTTTGCTTGACCATCTAAATCTAATGTACCACCATGCGTTATTATTAGATTTCCAGCAGGAGCAATTGTTAACGCTCCAGAAGCTGTTGAGATTGTGTCACTTGAACCCGTAACTACGATGTTACCAGATTTTAAAGAGTCTATCTTGCTACTTGCATCTACAAGGATTGCTGAACTCGCGGTTAGTGTACCAGCAGTGTGATCTAGCATATTTACATATACTTCACCCCCTATGGTTGTAACTGCTGACGTACTTGGGTGTCCTACGAATAGTTTATTAGAACTACTAGAATAGGCTAACTCACCAGCACCTAGCGATGTAGGAGCAGCGGTGGTATTACTCCTTTTAATCTTAATTGTTTGTGCCATTATTTAATTTCCTATACGAGCTTAAAAGCTCCCTGCGTCTATCGTGTCTGAATCTGACGAATTGTTACCAATCATTATTGGAACAAATTGAAATGTTCCAGAACTGACTTCACGATAAATCTTTAACTGATTATCATCAGTATCATAAAATAAATCCCCTTCTGCTAACCCGGTTGAGCCTGCAGTTGGCGCTGTTGTTTGGGTGTAGAATTGATTCGCTAAATGATCTAGCGCGGCTCCTACTGTGGTTATCCCTGCTAACTGGCCTGGGGCATCTGTATAACTTACGGCGTCGGCATCACTAACAGAACCTGGTATTGCACTGGTTATTGTTAGTTCAGTGGTACTTGATGTTGCAGTGATAGATGTTGTTAGGGGAGTAATAGTTAGTTTAACAGCCATTATCGTGTTACCTCAGCGGTGACTCTTGCCACACCTTGAATTAGTCTAGTTACAGTACTTGCTGAAGTGTTCACTAATTCTAAGTCATAATAATATTTACCTGCTGCTATACTAGCAGTGGTAGTGTTGTTCAATTCCATTTTTATTTTTCCTTCGGAAGCAGACACTATTGAACATGTAAAGTCTGCGGTTTTAGTAGTAGAAGTTGGTGACGGTCTTAATTGCGCACGAGCAGTATGGGTAGACAAATTACTATCTGTCCCATCTTGTGATACTTGAATTTGTAGTGCGTAATCAGAACCTTGGTCGATTACGATATCGTATGTACCTGCTGCCATTTAACTTTTACTCCTATATGCTAAATTATACCAAAAATATGAGGTGATGTCAAGAACTATTTTTGAGCGGTTATGATTTATCCTCATGAATTAGGGTATTTATCTTTTACAGCCTTCCTTGCGAGATAGAATCCCCCAGTTTTTGCTGCATCTCCGAACTTACCACTATCAATGTCATGGTATAGTAAGTCTAATTGTTCATTAGTAGTAGTATAGTATCTACTTCTTTTATCTGACCATGTTGCTCCAGATTTTGTTAAGTTTATATTCATTGTCCGTACCTCTTAACAGTTATTTTTGTTCCTGTTGCTTTCTTGTATCCATCTTTTGAAAAGTTTATTTGATATATTCCTGGTTCTGTTGCAGTAAATGTCAGAGTTGTATCTGACATAGTACCTGCTACTGCACCATCTACAGTTACTACTGTCCCTGCTGGTAGACCTGTAACATTTACTACACCATCTACACTTGGGGTTATTGTGCTGTAAGTTGGATTAAAAACTGATTTTTCTACGACATCATCTCCTGCCGTATTTACACAGTAGTCATCTACAGTTAGAGTTGTATCAGTATCCTTACTTAAATAACTAAGACCTGCATTTTGCTGCTCAGTTATTATATCACTAGTAACTGTACCGTTAGTACACCACTGAATCTCTTTATTTGAATTATTATAAAATATATGCCACATTAAAAACTTTCTCCGTTTAAAAAATTCTCTTCTTTAAAAATTACGTACGCCACTACTAACACGGAAGAGTCGTGAGCACTTAGGCCTACTTGCTGAATATAACTTCTCATAGCATTTTCCATAAATAAGGTAGTTGTACTGATTTCAGTATAAAGACCTCCATCGCCTGAAAATACTTCTTCAAATTCTTCACAGTTTCCATCATCAGATTCTTCAATACATTCTTCTTCTGTAAGAGTAGTCCAGACAGGAGTATAAGTTGTGTCTACTGTTCCTGTTCCAGAACCTGCACTAGTTCCTCCTCCTGATACTTGGTCTAAAGTATTCCATCTAACACAATAAGCAGGAATATATCCTAAGTTATGTGTTATGGTTTTTTCATAGTTATTATAAGTTACTCCATTCCATGTTCTTGTAAAATTTTGTCCTGTTGTATCATTATATGCAGGTAATATACATTCTCCATATGAATGAACAATTAAACTTGATGCTGCATTTGAATCAAAAGACAAAGGAGTTGTTGATGTAGAATCTGTTACATCTACTCCAGACCTTGAAACAAATACACCTTGTTTAGTCCCACGTTTACCTAATAATACTCTATTTGCCATTAAAACCTCGCATTTGCTGAAAAACTAGGTAATATCGCAAATCTTAAATTTGCTGAGCCACCTGATACATTTGTTATAGTTGCACTTGATGTATTAAAAGAATTAATTGTAAAATTATTTGCAGTTATAGATTGGTTTGAGCCAGAACCTGAAAGATTAAATCCTCCTCGAAAGAAAGGTATAATTCCATTTGCCCAGTTAAAATTTGAAAAAGAAACTGTTGCTGTTGCTCCTTGTGCTACACTACCTGTAGTTCCTGAAGTAACAGGAGTTGTAGCCGTTGTGTCTACATTTTGTAACTGAAATAATCCTTTTATATCAGTTGACCCTCCTGCATCTGTATCAAAAATTAATTCATCTGCTGTACAAGTAGTAACATCTTTTCCAGGTCTACTTACCCATAGACCGTAGTTACTTGTTCCTCTTGCAGTTGATCCTCTTCCTATTAATATTCTATTTGCCATAATCTATCCAAAATATGTACTATTCATATATCCCCATGCACATGGTATTCTTAGTACAAAATAACTCACATCAAATGCATCTTCTTTTGATGAGTTAACTTGGTCATAGTTTCTACCATCTGTAGGTCTTACTCCAAAGAATACTTGTGAGACTTCTTGCGCTACATTTGCAGTACAAGGCGTTACTGTTGATGTAGTTGTTTTCCATACACTCACATTTGAAACCTCACCTCCACCTGCATTTGTATCTCCATATAGTAAAAGTCCATTATTTCTTTCTGAAAATACTACTATTGGAGGATATCCTAAACTTGTTTTACTTCCTGTAGTTAGATAATTATCTGAACTATTTGCTAATTGTAATCCTGTTGCTCCTGCATACACAAGTCCTGTTCTTCCAGCAGTAGAGTCAAATAATAAGTTTTTATCTGCTGTTGTTGTAACATCAAAACCTTCCTTTGAAACTTTTATTCCAAAGTCACTACCCATTTTTCCTACTAAAACTCTATTTGCCATTATGAACTATCCGCTATAACTATACGCGGGCCTCCGTTTCCACTTCTTGAATCTATATCTATTGAGTTGTTTGCAACAGCAGTAGTACTATCTGATAAAAATTGTGTAGTACCTGATGTGAGTTTTATTCTACCTGCTGTAACTGATGTTGATGCTGTAAATAGTGTTTGAATTACTTGTGCAGTAGTTAAGTTAGATACATTTCCTAATCCAACATCTGCTGCAGTTGTTCCTGCTCGTATGTCAGCGGCTGAAGTATTATCTACATTTCCTAACCCAACATCTGATTTAGTTGTACCTGCCCTAATAGTAGCCGCACTTACATTATCAACATTTCCAAGTCCAACATCTGATGCAGTTGTGCCAGATCGTATAGTTGAGGCACTTACATTATCAACATTTCCAAGTCCAACATCTGATGCAGTTGTCCCTGACCTAATGCTAGATATAGATGATGTTGCTGCATCGCCTAGTCCTGAAACATCACTACTTGTTATATTCAGACCTGATGCTGAAATAGTTACTGCTCCTGCGGTACCTGTTGAACCATTTATGGATTGTATTGGTGCTGCTGCAGCGGCTTGTGTTGTATTGACAAAGCCACTATCATTTGTTAAACTTCCAATAGTAAGACCACCAGTTCCAGATAATTTTATTCTATCTGCTGTGATTGTTCCAGTAGCAATATTACCACCATCAATAGTTGTAATTGCTGTTCCGCCCTCACTAAAAGTTCCGTCACTAAAAGTAACTACTCCAGAGAAGTTTGTATGTTGTACAATAGTACTATAACTTACAGTACAAGTTGATGAACCTGCACTAGATTCTGTTCCAAAATATCTTACAGTCCAATGAGTGTTTTGTGTTGGGTCTTGTGTTCTTGGTTCGTTTGTCCATTTATTTACTGCAGAAGTATCTGCTAATGCTAGAACTTCTGTTGCTCCACTACCACCGTCTACATCTCCGGTAGCGAATCTATAAGTAGTTGAGCCTGGCGCACTTGGTGCTCCTGATGTTGTTTTCTCGTAGTATAGATAACCTTGTATTGACCTTAGTCCATCATCACCATCACTACCTACAACTCCATCTGTTCCTTTCAATGCTTTTGTTAGTGTAATAACTCTTGTAGCAATTGTGCTTCCTGCCGCTAAGTCTGAGACTGTTACTGTAATTGTAGCAGAACTTGATGCAACTGCACTTACTGTAATTACACCACTTCCACTTACTGCGGCAGTACAACCAGAGGCAGATATTGATAAACCAAATGTTGCTGCTGCAGTTCCACTTGATGCAAAACTAAATGCAGTCGTACCTTTCGATACTGTATAAGAACAACTAAATGCATTTATCACAGAACTTGATAAAGTTCCTGATGAATCTGAAGATAAGAAAGTATGGTTTTCATTACTTCCTGCTACATTATATGCGGGCTCACCTTTAGTAACTCCGAATAGAGTTAGTGTATAACTTGTAGAACTGTTTCTTTTGACTGACCCAAATATACTATCATTGGCATAGTCAACTAGAGTAGTTGGTTTTGAGAAAGCACCACCTGATATATCTACAGGTATCGGCTCGTCTGCTACAAGTGCTGTGTTGCTTGATATTTCTCCTGCTCTGAAGTAATAATCTACTGAACTAACTGTTGCTTTGAATGGATTAAATGTTGCAAGTTCACTGCTAAATGCTGTGCCACTACCTGTTACATCTCTACCAATATCACTTTGTGTTGCTGAGATTGTACCTGTTGCGGTAGCATATGGAGAGCCACCAACTGCAAAGTATGCGTCAGAGGCACTATGTTTTTCTCTTGCTACGAAAGCTTCTGCACTTTTATCGAATAGTATAAATCCTGTTTCACCATTTGATAATCCACTAAAGTCTAGATTAGATTGATTTGATACGGTAGTAGTTGCTCCAAGTGCTGAGTAATTAAAATCATCAGGAGTAAAACTTACAAGTCCTGTTGTAGTATTTAGTTCAATAGAAGCATTAGTTAGTGTACCTGTTTTATTTACAGTATATTGTGCACCTTCGTCTTCTTCTCCTAAGTTTACTGTCTGGAAGTTTACATCAAAAGTACCAGAAACTACTGGCGATGCTTTACCTAGCATATTGAATACTCTTACTCTTATATAGTATGTTTGTGATACTGCGTCTTCTAGTGCAAAGTCTGTACCTGTTGTACTACCTGCTGTTAAGAATTTTACATTATCAGTAGAGTATTCGACTACATATTCTCTTACAAATGCGTAAGAACTTCCATCTGCGTTCTTTGGCTCTTCCCATGTGATATCTAAAACATTTGTTTTTACACCATCGGACAAGAGTCTCTGACTTGTAGATGTTCTTAGTTTTGTTACATTTGGAACTGAATCTCCTGAGTTTGGTAAGAATAAAGTATTGTATTCTTTGATTGGTTCATTCTTATCAACATTATCAAACTTAGTTGGGTTATACTCTAGTGCAGTGATTGAGAAACTCATATCTTCATCTTCTGCTAAAGATACTACTCTAAATTGTTGTGCTACTTGTTCTGTTTTTCCAGTTGATAGTGAAGGTCTTTGTATAACAAACATTTGGTCAACAACTGGCGCTGTGCTATAATTACCTGATACAGTAATAGTTGTTTTACCATTACTTGTTCCATCTATAGTTGCAAGAGTTTTTTCTTCAACATAACTATATGGAGTAAACTGTGTGAATACAGTATTACCACTATCATCTTGTATTTTTTGAGAAGCCTCAATAGTAGTTATACCTGATATGATATCTCCTCTTACAAAAGAAGACCCACCTATAGTTGCAGAGTCTTGTGCTAGTAAACATTTTTGTCCTGAGAAAGAAATACTAACTTTATAATCGCCTACTGCATAACCAGAATCAAGTGCAAACTCTCTATCGAGTGTAAAGGTATTTGTATCTGTTACTGCACTTATTCTTCCGCCCCATGACTTACCTTGTTTTCTTTTATCAAGAACATTGATAATATCCCCAGGTTGTAAGAAACTTGCATTTATAGAAGTTTTAAAACTGACTGTTTGAGTATTAAGATTCTCACTTAACATCTTCCATTTACCTAGTCGTCTTGCCTGTCCTCTTGATGTACAACCAAAAGCAACTAACTTAGAAGGTTTTACAAAGTCATCGTCTAATTGTAATACTTCTTCATTCTCAACATATTCTTCTCTTTTTCTGTATAAGTCTTTTGGGTTGTTCCAAGTAACAATAACTTGATTACTTCTAGATTTAAGTGCGCTACCTTCATATTCAAACTCTCCATTTATAACATTACTATTTGAGAATTGATACACAGGGTCTTTTTCTGAATCTTGGATAACAACTGCTTCTCCATTCTTCCATACAATCATACCTCTCATGACACTTGCTAAGTCACTAATAACTTTGTATGCTTCTGCTTTTGTCTGTAAAACTACATTAGCAGCAAATCTTGGTTCATGTAATCCTGTACTACCACTTGGTATATAGTTAGCGTCACTAGTTGCAAATAAAGATAAAAAGTCTGCTGCTGGTATATTGGCAGGAACAAGTTCATCACAATATCTACCGATACCGAATAGTTCCCATTTATTTATTTGTGCTGCTGTGATATAGTTTCCTAAACCATATCTTTTGTTAGTCATTAAATCATAAAGAATCCATGCAGGGTTATTAGACCATGACTGATAAAAACTACCGTCCCAATCTTGTTCAGTTGTAGTTATCTTTTCAGTACTTGGACTTCTTCTGTAATGAGCAGGAATAAAAGTTTTCTCTACGGCACTTACTGTTGTAGTTGCACTAGAAGTTGCTCCTGTAATAGTACCACCAGTTATTGGCACATCTCTAGTACTTGCTCTTCCTCTGACATAGATAGTGGTTGACCCAACGATTTTATCAATAACCATACTTGCAACAGAAACTGTAATCGTACCTGATGGACTTGCTAAATCAGAAGCCTCTGAATCAAGAGGCACTTCATATGTTATTTTTGTTGTGCTTGTTACAATACAGTCAAAAGTTCCGTTGTAGTTACTAACCGAAGCTCCTGCTACCGTAAGTTGAATAATGTTACCAACAGGAAGACCGTGTCCACCATTAATTGTTATAGTTGCAGTCTGTTTCTTTGTTTCTGTATCTCTAGTACCGCCTAAAGCACTTGCTGTGATTCCTTGAGAGATAGATTCTCCCGTTTGGAAACTTGATGTACTTGCGACAGTTAACTTAAGGCCATCGTAATCGCAAGGAACATAGTTTGTTGGTACAGATATTAATTTACCATCAATCTCATATCCACGCTTGGGGATACTATTGAAGTTTTCTGCGTCTATGTTTCCAGCAACATATGCAGTAAAAGGGTATTCCAGTTTGTCAGCAATCGATGCTTCAATGCTCTCTACGAAAATGTCGTTAGATACCTGGTTATTGTCATCACTACTTGGCGACCCTGACAATCTAGTAACTTCTATCGCCCAGTCAAGTATGCCCTCGTCATCTTTTATATCCTCAATATTAAAACCAAATGTATGTGCATATTTTGCAGTACACTTACCTCTAAATCCTGTATTAAACATTGTTGCAGTTTTTGTAGTTCCTGCATTATTTACATATCTTAACTTAATACTGAAGTTTACACTTGTTTCATGTTGGTCACCTTTTTGTTTTCCTGTTTTTACTAATCTTACCATAGCGTTGGTAAAGATTGTAACTTTTAAATAATCAGCGTTTCTTTTCTCAAACTGTGAACTAGAAATAGTAAAATATTGTGGTTCGCCATCTTTTAATACTGTTCCACTCTTTTGTTCTACTATTGCTGCAGTAGGAAACTCTGCAAAGAATCTGCCATCTGGTGTTTGGTTTGCTAATCCATTTGCGGTTACAACTTCAAAGTTATCAAAGTTTGCAGTCTTTGAAATATTACCTGTTGCTAAATCAACATCTCTAAGTCTTGTTTCATCAATAAAAATAGAAGCGTCACCATGCACTAATCCCTTGATTGGCCCTTCTGCTATGGCATCAATAAAAGTTGCACTCTGTCTTGCAAATAAGTTATCATCAGCAGCGTAAGACGAGCCTCCGCCTCCGCCTTTACCTCCACCGGATCCTCTGATTATTATTGGTTTAAACTTCTTACTCAATTTGATTTCTTCCCTCGTCATTTCGACCACCACGGCCTCCACCGCCGCCGCCTCCGCCGCCGCCACGACCATAACTTCCTGTATTAGTATTTTGTCCATATTTTGAACCCGGTGTTCTAAAGTTACTAATACCCACTAATTTTCTCTTCGATGAAGCGCCTGCCTTTGACCTCGCTGTTTGCGTAAATATCGAAGCAGATATAGTGGAAGACCCTGTTAATATTCTACCGTACACTAACGGTACAGGGCCACCTTGTCTTGTTGTATTTACTGCTCCACTAAATAAATAGTTTTCTGCCCTTTCTTCTGCGTCTCCTGTGTCTGGTTGTGGAGAAAGCATCTGTATTAGTTGTCCTGCAACCATCATCATACCGACACCTGACATCAGACTTCCTAAGAATCCTACTGTTGAGAATGTTTGTGCACTAAGTGCAGCTCCTCCTGCTACGGCTTCAAATGCTGCTGCGTTTGTTGCCATACCACCAGTCAAGGCACTACTACCTCCTATACCGATTGCAGCAAAGCCACCCGTAGCGGCTATAAGAGCCATACCAACTAATATACTTAGTCCTCTACTTTTTGACCCTTCTACAACAGGTACAAAGTGCATAGGCATACCAACTGGGACAGGGTGTACCATATCCAAGTCGCATTGTACTCCGTTAGGTCTTTCGAGTTCTTTATCTCCAAAAACAATTTCATATGCTAGACTATCTGCTGCATCAATGAGATATTGTTTAAAGCCCTGTCGTTGAACAGCGATTGCCTGCAACGCCTCTGATGGCGAGGCAACATCGAGGTTCCATTCGTGACCGAACTTATCCCCTAATACTCCTTCTAAATAAACTTTTCTCATATCATACTCTCATGCCTAACAACCATTCTTGTAATGTTTCTCCATATACCATTGTAGTTATCTCTGCAAGATAATCTGCTTGGTGCATGATGTAACATTTTAAAGTTGCCCATATAGACGCCCGCGTGGTTTGTTACTTCACTATTTAATGCCATCAATATGACATCATTCGGTTTTAGACTTCCGTCTGTTACTTTTTTAAATCCTTCTTTTTGGTAGTGTTCTACATAAAGGTTTTGTCCTCTTTCCCAGAACTCCCACTCATACTGATACTCTCTGATGTGTATACCGATAGTATCAAAATAATCTTTTATAATTGTATAACAGTCATATGCTCCAAATACAAATGGTCTACCTATCAATGGTAGAATCTCATTCTTGGAGTCTAACTTAATATAGTCTTGTGTGTTAAATATATACCAGGGTATACCTAATCTATCACAAGCAGCCCTATCTAAAGGACTTGGTTCTAAATCACCATGTGGGTGACTATGTACTATTCCAACAACATCACATTCTGCATTTATATCTCTATAATCTTTTGGGTCGATTACAAAGTCATTTAGTTTATCAAATGCTTGATTTTCTGTTGGATAAAATTTCATTCTACCTTTACGAATACCTACAATACCACATGCTTCTTCTGGTATTTTACTTCCTATGTATTCAAATATTTCTTGTTCTACTGCTTCTATCATTAATACAATGCCGCTCCTGGAAAGCCTCCAAATGGTAATGATACATTACTATTCGGTAAATTGACTGGGTTATAAATGTTTGCATATGCGACTGCTCCTGAGCCTCCACCACCTGATACGGTTACTGTTGGATTAGAAGTATATCCGCTTCCTGCATTATTAATTGTATAAGTTGTTACTGCTCCGCCTACAACATTTGCAGTTACAGATGCTCCTGAACCACCTCCTCCAGAGATGGTAACTGTAGGTGTACTACTATAGCCTGACCCTGTTTGTCGAAGTCCAGTAGTAGTATTTATTGCCGCTTGTACAGTTATGATTGAACCACCTACTTCAGGTCTATGTCCATATCTTGTCTTACAAGAATCTAAAGTCTTACCACAGATATCGCCTCGTTTCCAGTAAGAAATATTAGTCGGTCTGATTAAATCTTCTACTGAATCACTTGTGGCGATACTGTGTGCTGCTATACATCGGAACAATGTACGTCTAGTAAGTTGTAAAAACCCTGAGTTTGCTGTGTAAGAACCACTAGCACTATTATCATCTTCAACTGTTACATTTGCTCCACTTACTGCTGTAACATAAAGAGGAACTTGTTTATAGTCATAATTAGTAGTGCCTTTTGCTATTACATAGTCACCTACTGATATGCCGTGTGCTGAAGTTGATAGTTGATAAACTGTTGCGTTACTACCATTTGTAATACCTGCTACTGTAAATAAATCTCCTACCGGTCTTTGATATTCTGCGTACTGGTCTACTGCATAAGACTTGGCTGCATACAAACTTGTCGTTCTATTAGATTGAGTATTTTGTAATCCCCAGTAATTATAAGTATTTTCAGTATATGATGAATCCGTAGTATCTAAAGTTATCTGTGTATTTTCTTTGTCAAAGTATAATATATAATCTACTCCACCAATAGTAAACTCGTTATCGTTCGGCCAATCACAACCTCCTTGGTCAGTATCTTGATACTTCCACGGACAGCGGGCAGCGATTACGGTTCTTCGGGGTAATTTAACCTTTTCCACATCAAACGCACTTGCTAACTCAAATGAAATTTCCACACCGTTTTCAGATGCTTTTCTTTCTATGTAATAAATTTCTCTATTCAACTCTACAGGCGGATTTGTTGTTAAGTACTTACGAAGTGTTTTTCTACGAATAACTTTCGCTCCTAACAGGCCATCGAAGTTAGTAAGATAAGTATTCCAATATGCGTTTATGTTTGCGAACTTGATTGTGGGTCTTGGAAGTGAGCCTGTTCCTTTGTATTCAAAACCATCGGCTTCGACTGGAAAGGCGACATAAGAAACTTGTTGATAATCGGAAGATGTAGTTGACCCGTAATTTGTCTCATTGACTAGACTGTACCATTGAATATTTCCGCCTGTCGCAGTAGAATCATTGTGAAAATAAAGTTTATCAACACCTACTCCACCAATATCTTTTAGTTCTACTTCGAATACTGTTACTAAAGCATTGCCATCAGTAACTCCACCAGAACTTGGTACTAGTGTTTGAAAGTCTGTGTGTAAATTTACGTTGCTCATGACTCGAATACTTCTCTTAGTGTTGCTGTTAAATTATAAAACTCGTCGTATGAATATGTTTTTGTCCATGTATCACATACTACTTTTAGTGTTTCTTCGCTACCTGATTCATTTGAGTCAGGTATAGTGAAACTAAAGTTATCGACTCCACCAAGACTATTGAAGTATCCTGCAATGTCGTCAATGATTGCTTTTGGTTGATTTTTGAAAGTTACTGAGAAAGTTCTTTGAACATTGTTTATTCCATCTCTAACTCTTTGTTCATAACCATCTCCAAATTTTGCTACAAGAACTCTAGGTTTGTATGGTGCGGACATACCTTTATCAGGCACTACTGCTCTACTTCCAAAATTACTTGATGTTGTAAATCCTATTGCCATTATACTCCCGTTCCATTATACGGACTTAGTACTCCGCCTGGTCTTTGTTGTTCTACCATTTCTTTCTGTACAAGTGCTGCTATTGCTTTACCCATGGCTTCCATATTCGGTCCGCCATTACCTGTTACTTGTGTACCTTGTCCGTTTACATTTACATTCACAACAACATTACTTGCACCACCATGCATTTCAACTGGAATACTTCTTCCATCTGGTAGTGGAACAACTGCTTCGTTGTATCTTCCTTCTCCTACTAAGACAGTTGGTGATGTTGCTATACCTCCAGAACGATATCCTCTTGTATATCCTCCTTTTGCCATTGGTATAACTCCACCATTTGCCATTCCCATTCCGAAGCCCATCATATTTAGAGTTGCCATAGCAGCTTGTTGTGCTGCTATTTTTACTAACTGTTGTAGTACTAATGTTGCTAAAGATTTAAATGCCTCTTTAGCCGTAGCAGCCCCTGTTGCTATATCTGCAAACATTTTTTCAAGTCCTGTTGCAAAGGTTTGTTGAAGTTTAAATGCCATTGTTGTTGATTCTTCGTATGCTTTTGTTTGTTCTTCTGCAATGTTCAATCTCAGTTTTTCTTGTTTTATGAGTTCATCATTTGCTATTTTTTGTTCGCCTTTTAAAGTCTTACCTTTATCTTCTAACTCAGTAATTTTATTTTTAACAGCCTGTTCTGCATTGGTAAGTTCAACTATTTTTATCTGTTCTTTTAGTTTTACTGCGGCTGCATCTTTTCTGCTTCCTAATCTTGCAGTAGAAAGTTTTGTTCCTAGTTGACTCATTACTAAGTCTCTTTGTGATTGAATGATTCCTTCTGTTTGTGTAACTTGGGCATTGACCATTGCTAGT